>ENA-OSEY01000014-OSEY01000014.1-marine-metagenome-genome-assembly--contig:-NODE-14-length-150043-cov-6.384847_pt1 | contig 150043 bp, 141 predicted proteins | sample MGYA00248465_ERZ534230 | MGnify/ENA primary metagenome ERZ534230 (study PRJEB26409, sample SAMN06344110) | marine metagenome | isolation source: Sea water from surface | place: Atlantic Ocean:Southern... | reverse complement strand
ACGCCTTCTTAGCTCAGTTGGTTAGAGCAGTAGACTGTTAATCTATTGGTCCTAGGTTCGAGTCCTAGAGAAGGCGCTTCTAATTTAATATCTCTTTCTTCATTTATTTTAATTCTTTATTTATTTTGGTATTACCATTATGATCCAGATTTATAAACTGATAGCTGTAATTTTCCCCTTCCTTCTTCAATCACAAGAAATTGAAAAAAATTATGTTCAAGACCTACCAATAGATGGATTCTCATTAGAAATGGTTTATATACCTAATGGTAGTTTTGATATGGGAAAAGATTCTACAAAATCTATGGATTATTCTCCATCTAATAAAATTGAGTTATCACCGTTTTGGATTTCTAAGTATGAAATTACATGGGATATTTATCAACTATTTATGGATCAGACAAATTTTGATGAAAAAGAAAATTTTGAAAGGGCTGACTTCATAGATGAGATAGATGGTATTTCAGGACCTACAACTCCTTACGTAGATATGAGTTTTGGAATGGGTAAAAAAGATTTCCCAGCAGTTAATATGACTCACTATGCTGCGTCTAAGTTTTGTGAATGGCTTTCATCTAAGACTGGTTATTATTATAGATTACCCACCGAAGCAGAATGGGAATATGCATGTTCTGAGGACATGGATAATTTAATTATCAATGATTACTCATGGAATAGTTCTAACTCAGAAGGAAAATACCAGAAAGTAGGACAAAAAAAACCAAACAGTTTTGGACTTCACGATATGTTAGGAAATGTTGCAGAGTGGACTGCAGACGTTTACGAGAAAAACACATACAAGAAAAGGAGAAAAAAAAATCCGTTTAAATCTGGAGATAGTAAGTACCCCAGGGTTATAAGGGGTGGATCGTGGGAAGATAATCCATCAAATTTAAGAAGCTATTACAGAGATTTTTCAACTAAAGACTTACAGAAACGAGATCCTCAGATACCTAAAAGCCTTTGGTGGAATACTGATGCTCCTAACATAGGTTTTAGGATAGTAAGACCATTAAACAATGAATCTGAAAAGTTGAAAAGGATGTTTTGGAATTATTCGGATTAAATTCTAAATTAAAAATATAAACTAACTAGTATGAATAAAGAATCAAGAAGAAATTTTGTAAAAAAAACAGCTGTTTTATCTACAGCAACTCTAGCTACAACACTTCCAGTTGACGCATTTGCTAATGTTACAGAGAATAAAAAATTAAAAATATCACTTGTAGGATGTGGTGGCAGAGGATCTGGTGCGATAGTACAGGCAATGGAGGCAGATGATAATGTTGAGATTATTTCTATGGCTGATGTGTTTTCTGATAGAATTGAGAAAAGTCTTAAGGGTATAAGAGAGCATTTTGGAAATAAGAAAAAAATAAATTTAAAAGAGAAAAATATTTTTGTTGGCTTTGATTCATATAAGAAGGCTATAGATTTATGTGATGTGGTTATTCTTGCAACGCCACCAGGCTTTAGACCCCTACATTTCGAGTATGCCATAGATAATGGAAAACATGTTTTCATGGAAAAACCACTTGCTACAGATGCTACAGGTGTAAGGAGAGTTTTAAAATCGGCACAAAAAGCAAAAGAACAAAAACTAAATGTTGTAGTAGGTTTACAAAGACATTATCAGAATAAATACCTAGACTTATACGAAAAAGTAAAATCTGGTGCAATAGGCAAAATAGTATCAGGTCAAGTTTACTGGAACGACGGAGGAGTTTGGACAAATAACAGGAAAGCTAACCAGACAGAGCTTGAGTATCAGATGAGAAACTGGTATTATTTTAACTGGATTTGTGGCGATCATATCCTTGAACAACATATTCACAATATTGATGTTGCCAACTGGTTCATTGGTGATTATCCAAAAAGTGCACAAGGTATGGGAGGAAGAGAGGTGAGAAACGGAAAAGATCACGGTCATATATACGATCATCATTTTGTTGAATTCACCTATCCTTCTGGACAGATTATTTCAAGCCAGTGTCGACACCAGAAAGGAACTGAAAGTAGAGTAGATGAGGTATTCCAGGGATCAAGAGGAACAGTCACATTGGGAAAGGGTGAGATATCTTCACTCGATGGGAGTTCAATTTATAAATATCCTATTTCTTCATCTAAAGATGCGAATCCCTACCAGGTTGAACACGATAAATTGTTTGCATCTATTAGAGAGGGAGGAGAAATAAATGATGCATTTAATGGGGCAAAAAGTACACTTGCTGCAATAATGGGTAGGATGGCGACATATACAGGTCAAAAAATAACTTGGGATCAGATTATGAACTCTAAAGAAGATCTTGTCCCTGATAATTTGGATTGGAATTCGCCACCTCCGATAATGCCAAATGGAGATGGAAGATATGATGTGCCAATACCAGGAATAACAAAATTTATTTAAATCCTTTATATGGATAGAAGACCTTTCGTTAAGAAATTATCATTTGGAGCTTCTCTTGCTCTTATCTCCTCGAGTAAACTTTTTTCTAGTATTTATGAAAATGAGAAATTTAAATTAAACTATGCTCCTCATCTTGGGATGTTTGAAAATTCTGCAGGTAAAGATGAAGCTGATCAAATTAGTTTTATGTCTGAAATGGGTTTTGGTGCATTTGAGGATAATTCAATGAAAAGTAGAAGCTTAAGTACTCAAAATAAGATTTCAAAAGCACTTGAGAGCAACAATATGTCGATGGGAGTATTTGTTGCACATAAAATTTATTGGGATAAACCTAATTTAACGAGTGGTGATTCTAGTTTCAGGGAAGAATTCCTCAAAGATATCAGAGAGTCTGTGGATGTCGCCAAAAGGGTTAATGCAAAGTGGATGACAGTTGTTCCTGGTTTATTAGATCAGAGAAAAAACATATCATATCAGACATCAAATGTAATTGAAACTCTTAAAAGAGCATCAGATATCCTAGAACCACACGGATTAGTTATGGTACTTGAACCTTTGAACTTTCGTGACCACCCTGGTCTTTTTCTAAGTAGAAGCCCTCAGGCATATCAGATATGTAAATCAGTTGACTCGCCGTCATGTAAAATTTTATTTGATATATACCATCAGCAAATACAAGAAGGAAATTTAATACCGAATATTGAGAGTTGTTGGGATGAAATTGGTTATTTCCAGATAGGAGATAATCCAGGAAGGAAAGAACCTCTTACAGGAGAGATAAATTATAACAACATATTTAAATTTATTAAAGAGAAAAACTTCGATGGAATCTTAGGTATGGAGCATGGTAAATCTTTATCAGGAATAAAAGGAGAAAAAGCTCTGATTGATGCCTACAGAAGGGTTGACTCTTAACTTTAATTTCCTAAGTGTACTCTTTGATCACCTATAAGAATTAGTTTTGTTTGTCTTCCATTAACATATCTGAAACCAGTTTCTTCAAAAGTTCCAGCTTCCTCTAACATAACTCTAATTTCTTTATTCCATTCCTCGATAAATACCTTAGTATTTAGCTCAATTGCATAAACAGTGTTATAGTTCATTGGAAAATCACCATTAAAAGGTACACCACCTTGAGAATCCCACATCCCAATAGTTGTTCCTGCTGAGTGGCCATAAGTTCCAAGTGGGTGGGTATATATTTGAGGTTTATATCCCTTTTCTTTTCCAATCCTAAGAGTCTCACTTAAAATTTCGTTACCGGTTTTTCCTTTTTCAAATAATCCAGTCATTATATCTTGAACTTCGTTGCCCTCAATTAGTGCATCTTCTAGATATTTTGGCGCTTTTGTCTCGTTAGGTTTTAATACATATGCAAGCTCTTGGCAGTCAGTATTTAATGTTAAATATGTAATTCCAAAATCACAATGGACAAGGTCTCCAGGCATTATAATATCGAATTTTGATTTTCCATCAAAAGCATAGAGGTCACTTACATCATTTCTTTGTACATCAATAGTTGGATGAAACCATGTCTTCAAACCTAACTCATTAACCCTCTCTCTCATCCACCAAACAACATCGTTAGTTGTTGTGACACCCGGGGTTATAACTTTTGTTGAAAAAGCATCTCTTATTATTCCGTGGGTGATCTCAACAAGTTGATCATAGATAATCATCTCTTTTTCTGTCCTAGTCTCTATCCATCTAATTCCAAGTTCTTCAGCTGAGACCACTCTCTTTGCCATTTTATTTGATATGCTACTCATGAATAATTCATAGTCAGTTTTTACAATTCCATCAGAAAGTGCAAAGTGTTCAGAATAATTTAATCCAATTTTTTCTGGATCTTTACTTTCGATAAATTTAGATAATGCTGCCATTTGATTAGGTTCCTCATCTTTGTTCCATATTGATGGTATGTTCTCACCAAAATTATATCTTGCAATCGCAACTTTTTCTACTTTATTTTCATCTTTATCGTGGTAAAATGCTATTATGGTTCTTCTTCTAGCGTTTAGCCAGGTAGGAGGTAATAGTGTTTTGATAATGGGATCTTCATTATATTCTCTTGTTATAAGAACCCACATATCAATTCCTGTCTCATCCATTAGTTTAGGTAGCAGATTATCTAATCTGTCTTTTTGAATTTCACTAATTACTCTTGCTCTCTCTTTTAGGCCAAGTATACTCTGTGATTGAATTTGGTTTGACAATATGACTAATAGGATTATATTAATTAACTTCATAACATTAACTTTTCTAAAAATTATAAATTTTTATAAGCTAATCATAATGAATGATAAAAAAACTAATTACTGGAATAATAATTTAAAGTATGTCGGGATATTACTTTCAGTTTGGTTTATGGTGTCATTTGGTTTTTCAATACTACTTAAGGATTATTTGGATAGTTATTCATTTGCTGGATTTAAACTAGGATTCTGGTTTGCTCAGCAAGGCTCTATGTACGTTTTTGTAATTATCATATTTATTTATGTGTATCTCATAAATAGTCTTGATAGAGTGTATAAGAAAGAAAAAGATAATTAAAGATGGATGTACAAGCCTGGACATATATAATTGTTGGAATTACATTTATGCTTTACATAGGAATTGCTATATGGTCCAAAGCAAATTCTACAAATGAGTTTTATATTGCTGGTAAAGGCGTATCTCCTTTAGCTAATGGAATGGCTACTGCTGCTGATTGGATGTCTGCAGCGTCATTTCTTTCAATGGCAGGAATTATTGCATTTTCAGGATATGATGGATCAGTTTACTTAATGGGTTGGACAGGGGGTTATGTTTTACTCGCATTATTAGTTGCTCCTTATTTAAGAAACTTTGGAAAGTATACAGTACCGGATTTTATAGGAGAAAGGTACTACTCAACCAATGCAAGATTAGTTGCTGTTTTTTGTGCTTTGATCGTATCTTTTACATATGTAGCAGGCCAAATGCAAGGAGTTGGAATTGTATTTTCCAGATTTTTAGAGGTCCCTTTTGAAGTGGGTGTGTTAATCGGTATGGTTATAGTATTATTTTATGCTGTACTCGGTGGTATGAAAGGTATTACCTACACTCAGGTTGCACAATACTGTGTTCTAATTTTTGCCTTTATGGTTCCTGCTATCTTTATATCGATCCAGATGACTGGAAATTTTATTCCCCAGCTGGGAATGGGATCAGTAATTAATGATGGTTCAGGTATATATCTTCTGGATAAACTTGATATGCTATCAAAAGATTTGGGTTTCACAGAATATACCAAGGGATCAAAGTCAGTTATTGATGTATTTTGTATTACCATGGCACTCATGGTTGGAACTGCTGGTTTACCTCACGTTATTGTAAGATTTTTTACTGTTAAGAAGGTTAGTGACGCAAGAAAATCTGTAGGGTTAGCATTATTATTTATAACAATTTTATATACAACTGCACCAGCAGTATCTGTATTTTCAAAAGTTAATCTAATCGAAACAGTTAGTAATAAGGAGTATGTGATGATGCCCGAATGGTTTAAGAATTGGGAAAATACAGGTCTGATAAAGTTTAATGATAAAAATAATGATGGTATAATAAATTATATAAACTCTTCTGAGAATGAACTTTATATTAACAACGATATTATGGTTTTAGCAAACCCTGAAATTGCCAACCTACCAGCTTGGGTTATAGCTCTAGTTGCAGCTGGAGGTCTAGCTGCTGCATTATCAACTGCTGCAGGTTTGTTACTTGTTATATCAACAGCTGTATCTAATGATTTAATAAAGAAAATTTTGTATCCATCTATATCACAAAAAAATGAACTTATCATAGCTAGATTATCAGCAACATTTGCTGTTCTGGTGGCCGGTTATTTTGCTTACAATCCTCCTGATTTTGTTGCCGCTGTTGTTGCTTTGGCTTTCGGTTTAGCTGCTGCATCAATATTTCCTGCTATAATTCTTGGAATATTTTTTAGAAGAGTAAATAAGGAGGGTGCTATAAGTGGAATGCTTGTTGGAATATCTGTAATGTTATTCTACATGATGAAATTTAAACTAGGTTGGTTGGGTGATATTCCACCAAAGTCTGAGTGGTGGTTTGGTATTTCTCCAGAAGGATTTGGATCAGTTGCAATGTTGTGCAATTTTGTAACATCAATAACAGTGTCGATGGTATTTAAAAAACCACCTAAGCATGTGGCTGAGTTAATTGATAGTATTAGATATCCAAAGTAACTAAAAACGATAGAAATATTTTTCCTCTATTGACTTCCATAACAAAAGTGAAGCTATCGTATTGTATGGTTTCCAACTCAATATTAGTTTATCTAGTTTTTTGTTTGTAAGGTCTTTGATGCCATAATTTATTTTAATACTATTAATAAGTGCCAAGTCCTTTTTTGAGAAAATATCTTGTCTAAATAAAATAAATATAAGGAACATCTCTGCTGTCCAGCTCCCAATACCTTTTATTTTACATAATATTTTTATTGTTTCTTCGTCAGTCAATTTTTGAAAGTCAAATTCGTTTGATTCAAAAAATTTATATACATTTTTTATGTATTCAACCTTTCTTGAAGAAATACCAATTAATCTAATTTTCTCGTCCGGTATATCCAGGAGATTATCACTTTTGGTTAGGAGAACATTAAATTTTTTCTTAATTGTTATAGCAGCCTTGAAACTAATTTGTTGTTCAATTATTAAGTCTGAAATTGCTTTAGCATAATCATTGTTATATCTATCTGTGATATCAATTTCGTTTTTAAATCTTTTAATTAAAAAACTCATGACTTGATCATTTTTTAAAACCTTAAATGCATCAGAGTAATCCATATGAATTTTAAATCGAATCTAGAAGGTATTTTGTTTCATTCTTGAAACTTTCTACTTGTATAATATGATAATTTTCTAGGTGAGGATGTAGAATTAATAGGTTCATGCTTGAAACCTTTTTGTCGTATTTAGATTCCAGAATGTTCTTATATATATTTTGTTGTAAGCAATATTTTACGTAGTCACTTGAGGGTAGATGACTTAATCCGTTGAGCCCATTTTCAAATGGATTATTTTTTTCTATTGATCCATCAGAGTTGATTATTTTTTTGCTTCTTTTCCAATCAAAAATGAATAGTTCACCGTTTTCTTTTTCGTACACCATATCCACAGTACCTGCAAGGTTTTTATCTTCATCAAATATTCTCCACTCTGTCCTGTGGGGCTGGTATTTATCTTGTATATGATTTTTATGGAATTTGAAAAATTTATCTAGTTCTTTTGATCTAATATATTCTTTTGAATTATAAAAATTTTCAATTTGTTCGTGTAATTCTGTTCCAAGATCTCTTGCTTTCTTTCCAAGATCATCCCATTTTTTTAATATTTCATTTTTAGGTTTTCCGGTTTTAATACTTTCTTTATTTGCCCAAAACTCTTTATCAAATTTTGGAAAATATCTACCAATAAGTTCTGTTACTGAAACTGCTTTATTTTTTTTGTCGATTAGATAGGTATGATCTGAATCACTAAACTGAATTCTTTCATCTCTTTCGTAATGATTTTTTGATGATAATAAATCCATTTTTTTAATATAGATGATAAACGTTAATTAATTCAAAAAAAACTATATTTAATTTTTTCAACCAAACATTTAAGATTTATGGAAGTAAATGAATTATTAATACCAATTATTGCAGGTGGAATTTGCCTTGCAATTAGTATTTATGGTCTAGCTGTAGCAAAAGATAGATTTTTTGCTTTAGGAGGCCTTTTTCTGTACTCATTTATACCTATTATTCACAGAGTAGGTTTATTATTAGAGGATCCACAGGATTATTTTAGCTTTGTCTCTATTGTGATATTTATTGTTCAGGCTATACTGGCAAGTCCTTTTGGTGGATTTCTTAGTCCAAATAAAGATTCAGTTCAAAAAACCTGGTCTTTAAAAGTTCAGTCAACCATTTTAGTCATTAATGCTTCTTTTGCATACATTATATTAACTGATCCAGTTGTACCAACAGTAATTGGTATATTTCATGCTGCATATTCATTGATGATGTTAGTAGCAATCTCTAAAACTCTGGCTGGAAATATGGATATGAAATAATTTATTTGAAAATTATTATTAAATTAAGGCCAACAAATGTTTGGCCTTTTTTTTTAATATCATGAAAAACTTTTTTTTATTAATCTTAATATTTTTTGTTAATAACAATATTCTCTCTCAGGTATCTAGAAGTATAGAAGCTGAAAGCTCAGTCGTTACGAATCATTTTGTAACTGTGAATGGCACAAGAATTCCATACTCAGCAACTGCAGGAACTCTACCGGTCTGGAGTGAAGATGACAACGCAGTCGCAACTTTATTTTATACATATTATAAGAGATCCGATGTAAAAGATATCAAGAACAGGCCAATATTCTTTTCCTTCAACGGAGGTCCAGGTGCAGCATCTATATGGATGCATATGGGATATACAAGTCCGAGAACACTAAACATTGATGATGAAGGCTACCCAGTACAACCTTATGGCATAAAGGATAATCCTCACTCAATTATCGATGTAGCTGACATTGTTTATGTAAACCCTGTAAATGTTGGTCTCTCAAGAATACTAGACAAAGATTATGATAGGTCAAAGTTTTTTGGTGTCAATTCAGATATTGAGTATTTAGCTCAGTGGATTGAAGACTTTATCAATAAATATAATAGGTGGTTATCTCCTAAGTATCTTATTGGAGAAAGTTATGGAACAACAAGATGCTCAGGGCTAGCTCTTGAGCTTCAAAGTCGATACCACACCACATATCTTAATGGTGTTATCTTGGTTTCACCAACAGGTTTAGGTATTGACAGAGATGGTCCAGTAGGATCTGCATTAAGATTACCTTATTTTGCAGCAACAGCATGGTACCACGACAAATTAGATGATGATTTACAAAAGATGGAACTTTTGGATCTCTTAGAAGTTGTTGAAAAATTTACTGTTGAAGAGTTTCTGCCAGCTATTACTCTTGGTAATTCGATAACTGACGATAAAAGATCAGAAATTGCAAAAATAGCCTCAAAATATTCTGGTCTTTCAGCTAGAGATTTTATTGACAATAATTTAGATGTAACGGATCAATATTTTTGGAAAAAATTATTATATGATGAGGGCTTTATTCTTGGAAGATTGGACTCAAGATATAGAGGTATAGATAAAAAAAATTCAGGTGTTTCTGTGGGTAGTTATCCTGAGCTAGATGCTTGGGATCACGCGTTCACACCAGCTATGCAATATTATCTTAATAACGAATTAAATTATAAGACAAATATGAATTATAATGTCTGGGGTAATGTGAGACCTTGGAATAGAGATAATGACAGAACTGGAGATAATCTAAGACAGGCTATGGCAAAAAATCCTTTTCTGAATGTAATGATTCAATCTGGTTATTATGATGGTGCTACTCAATATTTTGATGCTAAATATACAATGTGGCATATTGATCCTAGTGGAAAGATGAAAGACAGACTATCTTTCAAGGGTTATGAGAGTGGTCACATGATGTATTTGAGAAGAGAAGATCTAAAAAATTCTAATGATGACATTAGGGAATTTATAAGAAATACAATCCCAACATCACCAGCGAAATATTAATTAGATGAGATACTTTGTACTATTTTTATTTATATCAAATCTCTCTTACTCTCAACCAGATTTTACTTTAGATCAGATTAAATCATATCCATTCCCAAATGAGTTAACAGGATCTTCAGAGACTCCTAGGATTGCTTGGGCATTTGATGAAGAAGGAAAAAGAAATGTATATGTAGCTGAAGGACCTTCCTTTATTGCCAGAAGGTTAACCTCTTACATGGATGATACCGGTCAAGAATTATCAAGCGTATCAATTTCTTCAGATGGTAATTGGATTGTATATATAAGAGGTGGAGATTTTGGCTCAAATTGGGATGACGAACTTCCAGTTAATCCGACATTTAATCCTGACCCCCCGAAGGTTCAAATTTGGAGTATCCCCTACAGTGGTGGTGATCCAATTATGATTGATGAGGGTATAAATCCAGTTATTTCTCCCCTAAGCGATCAGATTGCATATATCAAGGAAGGGCAGATATGGGTATCTTCTATTGACGGTGAAGGTGAATCAAAAAAACTCTTTCATTCAAGAGGAAGAAATGGATCTCATTCTTGGTCTCCCGACGGTTCAAAAATAGCATTTGTTTCTTATAGAGGTGACAGATCTTTTATTGGAGTTTATAAAGATGAAAAAAGTAATATAAAGTGGATTAATCCATCTTTTGATAGAGACACATCTCCTAGGTGGTCTCCTGACGGAAATGAGCTTGTTTACATAAGACAACCAGGAGCTGCTGGAGAACCCGACTCAATACTCGGAGCAAGACATGTACCATGGAAACTTATGAAGTCAGATATAAATACAATGGTAAGTGAAGAATTGTGGGAAGCTCCCAAAACTATTAGAGGATCATACCCAAGGACTCAGGGTGGTGCTAATCTGCACTGGGCGCACAAAAGCATAGTCTTTCTTTCATACCACGATGGATGGCAACATTTATATTCCATACCAGAAAGTGGCGGAGAACCAACCCTACTTACCCCAGGAAACTTTATGTGTGAGTACATTAAATTATCTCCTGATAAAAAATCACTAGTGTTTACCGCAAATACGGGGGATGATGAGTATGATATAGACAGAAGACATATCGTAAAAGTATCAGTAGATAAGTCAGACATGAAAGTTCTTACTAACGGTATTGGACTTGAGTGGACTCCTCTAATTACTGGTGACTTAAACAATGTTGCATTCATAAGTGCAACATCAACCAGGCCCCCTTTGCCTTCAGTTTTAAATCTGAATAATAATAAAATTAAATTATTATCAGAAGACAGGATACCTAATGATTTTCCTTCTGACAAGATGGTAATTCCAACTCAGATAAAATTTAAATCTACTGATGGAATTGAAGTATATGCTACAAAATTTGAGAAAAAGGACAATATAAAAAATAAGCCTGCTGTGATTTATATTCACGGAGGCCCACCAAGACAAATGTTATTAGGATGGCACTACTCATCTTATTACTCTAATGCATACGCTTTAAATCAATACTTAGCTAATAAAGGTTTTGTAGTTATCTCTGTTAATTATAGACTTGGAATTGGTTATGGATTTGAGTTCCATAATCCAGTCGATGGAGGTACCAAGGGTGCGTCAGAATATAGAGACGTGAAAGCTGCAGGTTTATGGCTCAATCAACAAAATAATATTGATAAAGATAGAATTTATGTTTATGGTGGAAGTTATGGAGGATATTTAACAGCTATGGCTCTTGGTAGAGATTCAGATTTATTTTCTGGTGGTGTAGATATACATGGAGTACACGATAGAACTTTATATGGATATTTAAACTCAATCAATTATGAGAAAGCCCCCGATTACGATTTAGCAAGAGAGACAGCCTGGAAATCTTCTCCTATCGCAGATATAGATACATGGAAATCTCCAGTATTAATCATTCACGCCGATGATGATAGAAATGTATACTTTAAACAGAGTACTGATTTAGTACAAAGATTAAGGAAGAAAAAAGTTTATATGGAGACTATGGTTATAGTTGATGATACTCATCATTTTATGATGTTTGAAAATCAAATGAAAGTAAATAAAGGTACTGCTGACTTTTTAATCAGATTGGCTGAAGGAAATATTAATTAGATTTAAGTGGGTCTTCTCTAACAATAATTTTATCTGTAAATTTTTTGCCGTTATTAAGTCGTATCTCAACATTATATATACCCTCATCTGCTTCAAAATTATCATATAGTTTGTAATCAAAAACTTTTACACCACCGGCATACATTCCATAATCATCAAGAAAGCTTTTTCTTACTTTATTTAGATCAGTAAAAGATTTTTGATCATTAAAATTATATTTGTCAAGTCCTTTCTTATCAATAACAACGCCCTTAAATTCTTTTTTTATTTTAATAAGATTATCTCTATACCTGAAAAACTCATCTTCTGTTCTCTCTAACTCAAAAGGCCAAACAAATCTGTTTATACCTGCCTTTATATTTAAACTTTTTCTAAAAATTGGTTCTTTAGAATTATCATCTACATTATTTTTTGAGATTATTAATTCACCTTCTGTATTACTAGTACTGAAAAAATTAATTAAAGTCCCGTATGGAGGATTTTCACCTCTAAACTCGAAAAAAGGTTGTTTTCTTCCTGTATTAATTTTTACCCATTTGGTAGAAATTCTTGTTGGTAGTAGATTATCTTCTTTTTCATTTAAAAATCGCAAGGGTGAAATATCATCAAGAATCCAGATACTTCTTCCATGAGTACCAGCAACTAGATCTCCATCTCTAGGATGAATAACCAAGTCATGTATTGCAACAGTTGGAAGATTGCTACCAAGTTGTTCCCAGGTAGTTCCTCTATCATTACTGAAATAGACAGATTTTTCTGTACCAACAAAAAGTAAATTTTCATCTACATAATCTTCTTTTATGACATAAACTGAATAATCCTGGGGTAGATTGGATGATATATTACTCCATGTTTTTCCATAATCTTCTGTAATAAAAACATAAGGTTTATTATCATCAAATCTGTGGTTATCAAATGATACATATGCTCTTCCTTTTGAATGTTTTGACGCTTCAACCCTACTAACCCATATCTTCTCAGGAACACCATCAATATTATTTTTTACATTTTCCCATGAATCGCCATTGTTTCTTGTTACCTGAACATTTCCGTCATCTGTTCCAACCCATATTAATGTTGTATCTATAGGAGTATCACTAATTGTAATAATTGTAAAGTGATTTTCACCTCCAGTGTTACTATTAGTCAGGCCACCTCCATTCGAAGTATTTCTAAGTTTTTTATCATTTGTTGTCAGGTCTGGACTTATTATTTTCCAGTTGTCTCCTCTGTCAAAAGACTGGAATAGATGATTTGATCCAAATAAGACTTTTTTTGAGTTATGGGATGAAATTATAAATGGACTACTCCAATTAAACCTAAACTGAGGAGGTAAAAGGGGTCTGTCAGGTCTCTCTCTAAAAAACCAGTGTTCACCAGGGTCAATTGTATATCTATTTCTTGACTCATCATAATTATAATCAACAAAATCTTTAAAATTTGAAATAGTTTCAGGAGTAGGTGTAATAAATGAATATTCTCTTGTCTCAATATTTTGCCTTGCAACAAATCCAACGTGATTAACTGTGTATACAGTTTTCCAATCCTCAGGATCTATTTGGGTATGAAAACCATCTCCCTCTGCAATCCACGTACTATGCATATTTAAAATTCCTCTATACTCTCTGCTGTTACTTGGCGTGACCCAAAGACCATTATCTTGCAATCCTCCACCAACATAATATGGATCTCGCATATCAACACCAATTGCATAGTACTGACCAATAGCCATATTGTTGTGTGATAACCAACTTTGACCACCATCAATAGATAGTCTAGAACCCTGATCAGTTGCTAAATACATAATTTTATTATCATAAGGTGCAATCCACATGTCGTGGTCATCACCTCCATCTGTTCTCCATCTTCTCGGATAAAAACTTTTACCTCCGTCATTAGATATCATAAACCCTCTAGAAACAACGTAAATATTGTCTGGATCTATTGGATCAATCTCTATCTGTCCATGATAGAAAGGTCTTACTGCATGTTTTAATAAAAAATTCCAAGATTCACCTTCATCATATGAAATATAAACTCCTGTTCCTGGCTCATTTTCAGGAATATTTTCATCTGCCTCATATGCCATTACCATTATTTTAGGATTATTTAGATGGATTGATATATCTATCATCCCACTTTTTCCTCTGGCAAGACCCGTAGTAATTTTCTTCCAGTTTTTTCCTCCGTCTGTACTTTTGAATAGTCCACCTTGTTCTCCTCCACTCACAAAACTAGCAGGTTGTCTCAATCTGTGGTAAAATCCAGCAAACATAATATCTGGATTTTCTGGATGAAATATTATCTCTGTGCAACCTGTTTTTCCATCATTAGGCAGTCCACCCTCAACACGATTCCATGATGAACCTCCATCTTTAGTCATAAAAAGTCCTCTATCACCAGAATACCCCCACAAATGTCCTACTGCAGCAGCGTAAACAATATCTGGATTTTTAGGATGTATTTCAATTTCAGCAATTTGATGAGTGGATTCTAAGCCCATATTTTTAAAAGTCTTGCCACCGTCTACAGATTTGTAGATTCCATCACCCCACGCACTTGAGTTACGGTTTGCTGACTCACCTGTTCCTACCCATATAGTATTTAAATTATTTTGATCAAATTTTACAGATCCTATTGATCCAGCACCATAATTATCAAAAATACTCTCCCATGTTATACCTCCATTGTCAGATTTAAATACTCCTCCAGATGCTGAGGCAATTAAAACTTTTCTGTAATCTTTATTGCTAGCATCAATTGCAGCAATTCTTCCCATCATATTAGCTGGCCCAATATTTCTCCATTTTAAATCAGAAGAGATATCATTTTCTTGGGCTGAAACTTTGAATATTAGACTTAGAAGAGTTATGAGAAAAATGTTTTTAATTTTTTTTGGTTTCATGAGCTATTTAATCTAAAATAATTACCTTAAAACATAAATATATATATAAATAGAAGCTTAATTATTATTGATGATTAATAATATTTTTAAGGAGAGAAAAGAATCTGAATTTGAGAAGAAATACAATTTTATAACTCATTTTTTTGGCCTTATACTTAGTCTTATTGGAGTAAGTATTTTAATTTATAACTCTCTAGATTTCGATAATTCATCAATAAAAAACTTAATATGTTCATTGGTCTATGGTTCATCTCTCATCTTTATGTATCTGTCCTCAAGTTTATATCATTATTTAATTGACACTAGGTACTCTAATGTACTTCAAAAACTTGATCATGTAAGTATTTATTTTTTGATAGCAGGTTCTTATACACCACCAATAGTCATTTATTTAAATACAGAAGTAGGAGAGAATATACTATTGATAATCTGGTTTATGGCTATTATAGGAACTTTACATAAAATATTTTTCTTTAATTTATACAAAAACCTTTCCCTTGTATTTTATTTGATAATGGGCTGGCTAATAGTTATTGAATTTCAAAATATCCTAATTTATTTCTCAGAGTATCAGGTAAATCTGATGGTTTTGGGTGGTCTATTATATACTTTTGGAGCTGCTTTTTATTCTTTCAATAACCTTAAATACAATCACGTTATTTGGCATATTTTTGTACTTCTTGCATCAGCTTCACACTTCCTATTAATGATGTCTATTGTCTAGTCTCCTCTAATAAAATAGACACTGTTTCGGTTTGCATCATATTTTCTATTCATCATATCATTGTAAACTTGATTAGATTCAATTTTAAGTGTGTCTCCATTTATGCTTAGCACACTCTCAATATTTTCTCTGTATTTATAAAAAATTTGAATTTTATCCCCATCTAATTTAAAATCATAAAATCTTCTTTCACCATTTCTGAATGTCATTTCAATATAATTCCACTCATTAATATACATTTTTTTATCTCCAAAAAACCTACAGTGCGAAACTTGAAATCCAAGAGCGTCATTTTCAATACATACTCTCTCCCAATTACCAACCAGATCATCTAAAGGAATCTCATCTTTTACATTTACGATAGAAATCAATAAAATTATGAGATTTGAGATCAACTGATTGTGGTTTTTTTATAGTTATCAATTCTTATAAAATTAATATCATTATTAGATTCAATTTTATCATAGTCAGCGTATTTTATTTTTGCTAAAGCAGAAACTAATCCTTTTGCCTTCTTTTCTTCGTCATGTGTATTTATAGTTTTCTTTGGAGAAAGTTGTTTATAAAGTTCGTAGACATTTTCCATCCCAGGATTTACGTCTCCTCCCATAATTTTTGGTATTTTAAAATGTGTAAAAGTTGTAATTAGTAAACTAATATTTATGTCTTTAATAAGTTCTAATTGTTCATCACTTAGTACAAAACCGTGGGGTGCATAAAATATTGCCTCATTTTTATTATTTATTATCACAACAGCAAAGTAAATTGGATCAAGAATCTTATCTGGCCTCAAAGAAATGAATTCAAGTTTCTCAAATGTGGTTTTTTTATTTTCTTCCATTAATGTTATTTCTCTATTTGGGAACTGTTTTAATATTTTTTTATATGCTAATTCTGTTGCTATTATTGGCTTTTTATCTGAAATTTTTTTTAAAGTTTCAATGTGGCAGTGATCCTCATAATTTTGGGATATCATTAAAAATTTAAATTCTGGTAAATCCTCAATCTTAACAGGATCTTTAATATGCCATGCTTCATTTAGCCATTTAAAACCATCAATCTCTGATCCAATTAACCACGGATCTACAATAAAATTCACTGAATTAAAATCTATTGACCATGAAGAATCAAGATTAAGTCTTTTTACTGATAGCATAATGATATAATATTCACTAAATTATTGATATGATCAATTCAAAAATAAAGTTTTATTTAGTAATACCTTTATTTTTTTTTCAATTTAAAGGATATACGGATAAAATTAAGTTGGGATTAAATACAGGATTTAATTTTTCCACCATCGTCAACTCAAATACTTCAGACCAATTCAATAATGGAAGGGGCTTTCTACCAGGCCTGGCATTTGGACTGAATACAGAGTATTTAATTAGAGATGATTACAGCCTATTATTTGAGATAAATTATTCAACAAAAGGTTTTACAATAAATCAAACTGGAGTAAGAGTAAAATCCTATTACAAATACTTTGAAATACCTTTTAGACTGAAATATTATTCCTCTAAACAATTTGCGATAGAAGTAGGTCCTTATATAGGAATAGCTTTTAGAGAATATTTAAAAAACAACATCACTAAGTCTAAGGTTTATGGAAATATAGGTAGTAATTATGATGATAAGTTAAAGCCTCTAGACATTGGAGCTCAAGGTGGAATTTCCTATAACCAAAATAGTTTTAGTTTAGGCATATATATATCTTACGGAATATTAAATATTAGACCTGCTGGTGGTTTTGGAAGTTCAGTTAGAAATTTATCAACTCAGGTGCGTTTTAATTACATTTTCTCTAAATTGAAATCAAATGAAAAGAGTTTTTAGAGATAGTTTTAATGGAATTTTAGGAGGAGTGTGTTCAGGTTTAGGTGAATATTTTGAGATTGATCCTGTAATTTTTAGACTATTATTTATTGCCTTTTTCTTTATGTTTGGTGGGGGAATATTTATTTATCTAATTGCCTGGTTGATTATACCTGATAGATATTAATCAATTTTTTCTAGAAGAAGGTAAACCATGCCTAATGTTCCATCAATAAAATTACCTACTCTAATATTTTCATTAGGGCTGTGCTGATTATTGTCTTTATTTACTGAGGGATATGTTAAAGCTGGAACATTTAATGTTGTCACAAATGGAGAAATCGGTATTGAACCACCTGATGTTCTTTTCTTAATAGGATCTTCATTAAATGCTTTTTTCAACGCTTTGGATGCCCAATTTCCAATAGGTGAATTAATCTCAGTCCTGTACGCTAGGTAACTTACTTTTGAGTCAAACCTAATTATATTTTTTTTGGTTAGCCTTTCTTCATCTGAAGGATCTCTATTTTCAATAACATATGCACCCTCCTTAATTATATGATTCTTTATTAAGTTTAATAACCTCTCTGGGTTACTTTCTTTTACAAGCCTTACATCAATTTCAGCAATTGCCATGTCTGGTACTATTGTTCTAACCTCTTTTCTAACCCAACCTGATTGTAATCCCCTAACATTTAAAGATGGATACTGTATTGCTTCCTGATAATTTTCTCCTACTTTATCAGCCGATGCTACCATTAGTTCTTTTTTTATTTGATCCTCATCGTCCGGAACTGCATCCATTACTAATTTAATTTCATCGCTAAAGGTTACTCCATCATAGAATCCAGGAATTACAACTCTACCATCATAATCCTTCATTGACGAAAGAATTTTTGATAAATTCATTGCTGGATTTGGTGCATAATTACCAAAATGTCCACTATGTTGTGGTTTAATTGGTCCAAATGAGGTTAGTGTGATTCTACTAATACCTCTCGCTCCAAATGTTAAGGTTGGTTTATTCGAAGGGTGTCTTGGTCCATCAATTATCAAAAGAAAATCAGACTTAAGTTTTTCTTTGTGAAGAGATACTGCACTAACAACTGTTGGTGAACCCATTTCCTCCTGAAAATCAATGATCAATTTTATATTGAATTTAGGTTCCTTATTTAGCTTTTCAAGAACCTCTAATGCATTAACCAACATCATAGGAGGTCCTTTATCGTCACTAGTTGATCTACCAAAAATTCTCCAATCTGGATTTGGATTGTTTTTGATTTTATCTCTTTCTATTTCTACCCACTTACCATCAACATTTTCAGAAAGTATGGGAATAAATGGGTTTTCTTGGTTCCACTTACTAGGGTCAACGGGTTGACCATCCATATGAAAATAAATCAGAACAGTTTTATAATTTTTTGATATAAACTTGTTTGCAATTAATAGCGGATGATTTGGCATCATTGGGCTAGTACTTTCGGCCATTACCCTTTCAACATCAAAACCAAGTTCTGTAAATGTTTCCTCACACCATATTATATTTTTTTCAATGTTTGGGGTATCATATCCGTCATTAGGTATTGATAGCATCTCAAAAAATCTATCCCAATTATTCTGAATTGTAGAATAAGTTGTCTTTTTAATCTTTTCATCACTTTGTGATAAAAGTAAATTTGGTATTAAAAGGCATGCGATTAAAAATAATTTATTCATCATCTATTTTTTTTGATCTCTTATAAATTTTTCCTGACGGTTTAATTTTTGTTGTGTTTTTTCTCCTTGCTATCTGAGCTAATTGACCTTTTGATTGTTCTTTATTTTTTTTCACTTAGAGGGCTAATTTTTTTCTTAAATACTGATTCCTTACAGATTTACCATTTTCGAAATATTGAATTGTTAATGTATCAGCATTAATATAAAATGAACTCTCTACTGAGCTTCCATTTTCAAGTTCTATTTCAATAAAATTTTCATTTTTTTTATACCTATAACTCTTTGTTTGATTTTCAATTATCTCTGTTAGTAATCCATTATTATCAAACTTAAGATATTTTACCACATCAACGTCAGTAGATTTCCAAAGACCGGAGAGATTTTTTTCTGAGTTAATACTAAAGAAGAACAATATTAAAATTGGTGTTAAAAAATTTTTCATAAGTAATTTTTAATATATAAAATTTAATTTTATTTAAAGATATTAACATACTTATATTTTATCTATTTTTAGTTTTAATAATAAATTATCAACTAATTATTTAATTGAACACCAACTTATTTTAATATGAAAAACTTTTTAAGAACAAGAGGATATTTTAATTTTCAAAATCTAACTTTTTTAGGTTTAATAATTTTATCATATCAAAATTATGAGACAAGAAATAAACTAAATGATATAGTTTCAAGATTAGAGTATACCTCTTTTGAATTAGAAGAAATTAAAAAAGAAACTAGAGAGGCAACCAAATATGCTAAATCAGCAAATACTATGGCTTTTTCTATTTTCTCCGCGGTTGAAGAAAAAAAATAAATTTCTTGTAGATGAGATTAATAGTAATACTTTCTTTCCTATTTATAAGTAATAACTCTTTTAGCCAAAAAATATACTCAACAAAATATAAATCACAGGCTGACATTAATGTCTTTGTTACGGAATTTAAATCGCAGGCTGACCTGTTAGTATTTAGAGTTGATTATATCTCTCAGGCAAAACAAAATAATGGTTTATGGTTTTTTGTTGATTACGAGTCAAGATCAGATAAGAAAATTTTTTTTTCTGATTACAAATCACAAGCTGATCTAAATATTTTTTTTGTAGATTACAAATCTCAAGCAGGGTGGAGAAATAATTCCAAAAAGTACCTTCTTTACTAGTCGTTTATTTCATACTCTGCATAAATTTTAGCTTGTTCAAGATTTTTACTTATGTCGTTTATAAGTCTAGAATAATTATTTACATATATTTCAGCTCTAGTTAACAATCCAAAAAAATCATCAGAATAATAATATTCCTCATTGAATTGATAATTAGTGAGTTGTTTTATTCCATATATTTCACCTTCCATATTATTTTGATCAATATCTATTCTGAATTTAGAATAAATTTGATTTAAGAAATCAATTGAAAAGTTGTCAATAAGTATTGAGATAGCATTATTTCTATCATTTTGATGATTATAAATCTTTAGTAATAAAAGTTTTAATTCCTGTTTTTCAATAAGTTCGAAGCTTCCCGTAGCTATTAACTGGTTAAAGATTCCTTTTTGGGCAAAGTAGGAGTAGGAAACATTCGTTTCAGTGAGCTTATCAATTATCTGTTTTTCAGTTAGAATATTTTTTCTTGAGGAAATATCACCTTGGATCTCATTGATTATTTTTGAGGATCTATTCATCTCTGATTTTATGTAATCAAGTTGTTTTAGATCTTCATCAATTGTATTTATTAAGTCAGTAATTAATTTATTTTTATTTGAATTTTTTTCAGCTAAGTCTCGTCTGCCTTCTATATAAAAAGACAAAATTATACTGAAAAGTATAACTAACGATTCTACAGCATAATTTTTGATTTTTTTATCCAATTTGTCTAAATGCTTATGGATAAAGATATAAAATAATTTCTTGGTAAACCTGGATAATAAAATCTAGGGTCTCTACCACCGAATCCTCTTGCATTAATAACAATACCAGATGCATATCTAGTGTCAAATAAATTGTTAATACCTGTTGATATATTGATTCCTAAATTTTTTATAGAATAGAGTCTCGATAATTTTAAATCAATTACGGAGTAAGAATCTGTAAATAATTCGTTTGAATCGTTCATAGGTATTTTCCCTACATTTTGAAATGAAATTTGTGCTAAATAATTTTTTAGATTAATCATAATTTTAGAGTATATAGTATGAGAAGGTACACCTGTTAATTTATTTTGAGAGTAGTCAGTCCCTCTATTATTAAAATCTTTGAAGATATACCAATACTTAGAAAAATTATTTGATGAAGTAATAGTTAAGTTTTTACCTCGAAATAGAGGAAAATTTACTGTTGCTTCCAAGCCAGGATGAGTTGTTCTACCCGCATTTACCCCTGTAAAAGTATCAAAGCTTGTTCTTTGTGCTACTAAAAGATTCTTGATATCCATAAAATAAAGGCCGAGATTATATGAAAGAGAATTATCATTTGTTGACCCTATAATCCCAACCTCATAATTCCAGCCAGTTTCTGGTTTAATATCTGGATTTACTATACCATTCTCATCAAGAGTCTCATCTATATTAGGAGAAGAAAAACCATGACTTATATTTCCAAATATTGAGATTTTATCCAAATTGTGATTATAGGATATTCTTGGTGATATAATATTTTTTGTGTTATAGTTTAATGAAGTTGATTCAGTCTCATCAACCCAGTCGTAATTAATTTTATTTAATCCAATTCCAATAGTCAAAAAAGAATTTTTAAATGACTTATCTAACTGCAGAAAGTAATTATAGTTTTTTCTGTTTTGATTTTGCTGAGATATTATCGATTGATTATTGCTTCCATATTCATCCCAAGTGCTAAATAGATAATTTTCGTCAGAATATTCAAGTCCGTAACTAAAGTCAAAAGAATTTAACGGAAATTTTCCAATATGTCTAAATCCATATGAATCACTCTCCTCAATCAAGTAATTAAATGGCCTATTCTCATCATTGTTAAATGTCTTGTAAAAAAGAGTAGTACTTGATGAGTATTTATTTTTTTTCGAATTAAATGTTAAACCAGTTAATGATCTATTGTAATCCTCTCCTCCTTCTACGTTTCTCCACGAAAATGCTGCACTAGAAGGGTTATTTATAAAATTTTCTAAACTGAGAGAAGAGGGTATAAGTGCATCTGCTGAATTATAAAAGTGAATGAGGTCTATTACGTAATCTTCATTAATCTCATAATTTACACTGGCAAAAAACCTATTGTTATCATAAGTATTATTATCCCTGTAACCATCACTTTTTAGTTTTTCAAAATTAAGGAGCAAGTTTAATCTATTGATCTTTCTTGATACAGAGATGCTATTTTGATAAGTATTAAAGGATTTAAGGATTGATTTAATTTTAACTGTTTTTTCAAAATTTTTTGAAGTTTTAAGTATGATATTACCACCAAGACCAGAACCATAGATACTTGAATTTGGACCCTTATTTATCTCAATTTGATCTAATATGTCAATTCCAAAATCTTCAATGGTTGTTTCTCCAACTCCATTTGAAAGTGGGATATTATTTAGATATGATTTTATCTTATTTGTTGAGTATGGGGATCTTGATCCCATACCTCTGATTGTAATTCGATTCGTATTATATCCAGCAGAATGGGAGTATACTCCAGTTACCTGATTAAGAGAGTTAATTAAAAATTCACCCTCATTTTTTCTAAATTCAATATCATCAATTATCGATGTTGACGTATTATTGTCTTTTAATTTTTTTGAATAAAAATTTGAATTTATTACTATATCATCAAGGATAAATCCTTTGTGTGTAAGTTTTATTTCAATACTTTGAGATTTGCTCACTCTTACATTTTTTGGGTAATATCTAAAATCATTGATAAATAAATCAATAGGTAACAAATCATTCTCGAGAACTATTTCCCCGTCCTTGTTACTGTAAAAAACTTCTTCTTCATTTTCTACTTTTATATTTTCTAGGGGTGTCCCATCAATATTATCTAGAATTCTAACACTAACGGTTTGTGAGAATGTTGTAAAAGTATAAGTTAAGAGGAATAAATTGAGTAGTATTTTTTTCATCAATAAAATATATATAGGATTATTAAAACAATTGAAATAATACCTATTATATACTTAAATGATCTAAAAATGTTTAGAAGTAGTTTATCTTCTGTCATACTTGCAAAAGCACCAAGGGAGAAATATATCATCCACATGACAAAAAATATTATACCAAGATTAATTAAACTTAACCCCATTCATAAATTTAATTATTTTCAATCTTTTTTTATTAATAAAGTAATAACTCTTAAATTCATACATTAAAATCAATTAGATGCAAAAGAAGCTTTTTTATTTTCTGATCATATTGTTATCAGCTTGTTCTAGCAGTATTAGTGTTAATGAGATTATTAATTCAGATAATATTGCCTATTACAATAATAAAGTTTTTACTGGCACAGCTGTTGATATTGATGAAAATGATAAAGTAAGAGTAAAAGTTACATATAAAGATGGTATTAAAATCTTGACCGAATTATTTTACCCATCAGGAAATATGCAGAGTGAATGGAAATATGGTGTAAGCCAAATATCAGTCAAAAGATTTTATAAAAGTGGTAAAATTGAAAGCGAAGAAACCTTTGACAAAAAACTTGTGAGAAATGGCCAGTCAAAGTCTTATTATAAAAATGGACGTTTAAAGAGAAAATGGAATTTTAAAAATGGAGTTAGAGATGGTTTACAACAAAATTATTATGGTGACGGAACACTTTCAGATGAAACGGAAACCACAGAGGGTATACAAAACGGATATATGAGAATATACTCAAGAGATGGTAAATTAGAAAAGGAAGTATATTATAAAAATGGAATTCAGGTCAGTATCTAAGTTACTTTGATACTGTCAGAACGTCGTCTTCAAGTACAGCTGTAAATGAAATTAAATCCCCAGTGCCTCCCGGAGCACTAAGTACTGAACCTTGGTTATTAAATGTTGCACCATGACAGCCACATCTAAAATTATTGTTTGAATAACCCCAACTAGTTCTACATCCAGCATGAGGACATGAACTGTTAAATGCTCGAATTATATTTTGACCTACATTTACCAGCAACATGCCTCCTTGATCAAATCTTTTCCATCCGCCAACTGATTTAAGTGCAGTAAATGAAGAATGGGTAAGGTCGAAAGTGTAGACGTCGCCATCAACTGTGAACCCAACACCTGTTTCACCACCTGTCTCATCAGGAGGTAAAGTTGGATCAACATTTTCTTCACTTGTACTACAACTTACTAAGAATGAGGTTCCGAGTGAAGCAAATAAAGCAGTTGAACCTGCATTTTTAAGAAACTTTCTTCTTTTGTTTTTATTAGTAATATTCACAAAAATACAAACGACATAATTGGTATAATTGTTTTACAGATTAATTAGATATTGAAATTTTATAAATACTTGAGAACTATTTGTCTCATATCTATTCTCTTTAAGAAAGTTCTGATTTCCACCAACATAGAATATTGTAAAGGGGTTGGGAACCCACTCAAATAATGGTTGAAAAAACAATGAATTGTTGAAATTATTCAATTCTGAAGTAAGTCTTAACGCTAGAGATTTTGTGAACTGGTATTTTGTACCTAATCTGTATAAAATGCCGTTAAAATAATAGGTATTGTCAGTAATATTTTTAAGTCGAGACTTATTGATGGAATTAGATATTGAGAAGTTATTATTTATCTGAAGAGTTAGGTCCAAATATAAGTCGTACTCTTTTCCTATTGCAGGATTTTCTGAGTTAAACGCTATATCCTTTCCGAATCTTAAATTTGATGTAAATGAAAAAAATTCAGTTGGACTTGTTGTAAAACTTAATCTGTTAGTCCCGTAATGTTTATAGTCAACTCCTAAGTAGTTTGTAATAAAATCGTAATCGTAATAATATGAAAATTCTGTATTTCCCTTAAAATCTGCTCTGATACTACCATCTAATGACATAACATCAAGGTTATTATTAAAATCATATAATATATCTTTCTTTACGAGAAAAGTCATTTTCTTTAAAAATCCTTCATTCCAAAATTTATTATGTGACTGTAATAGAGTAATCCATTTTCTATCGTTCTTTACAGCAAAACCTACGTCTGCTCTATAATTTGGATCGATGTGTTTATATGCTATATACGTTGTCCAATTTTCAGTTCTTCTTGTTAAAGCCAACGATATTCCATTACCTCTAAATTTTTCACCATCAAGCTTAACAGTATTTTCTCCAAAATAATCATCTGATTCAATCCAATCCCTATTGGGTTCACGATTAAAATTTTTGAGTATATCAAATGCAAATCTTAAGGTGTTTGATATCTGGATGAGACCATCTAGTCCAAATAAATTTCCATATCCACCCCCATTGTAAACTCGACTTGAAGACATAATTCCTATTTTTGATCCATTTCCCAGTAAATGCTGGTATCTGAAAATATTTACTAAACTTTTTCCTCCTTCTCCAAAGTAAGATTTATCATTTCCTGCAATGAGATAGGGAGAATTCCTATCTATTGAAGATAAGAATAAGATTCTTGAATTTTTTCCTTGATTCAACATTTTGAGAGCATATATTGGATCATTAATTGATCTTGAATAAAATGGTTGTAGATCATTAGAGTTAAGCCTTAAGATATCAACACCATTATTGAAAAAAGGTCTTTTCTCGGGGTAACTTAATGACACTGTAGAGTTAGCATCAATTTGTGTAACATCTGCCTCTACCTGTGAGAAATCAGGATTTACGGTTAATTCTAATGATAAACTTTTGGTTAATTCTGCATTTACTCCAATTCCAATATTGGGTTTAATCTTTTGGTAATCAATAGAATTGGATTTATCATTTCTAGCTCCTGTAAGACTTGAAGATATATATGGTAATAGATCAAATTTTTTATCGATTTTAATTTTATCGAAAAAAATGATGTCATCAAGTTGACAGGTTTGACAGGAATTATCTCTATCTACTTTAGATGTCTGAATAAAATAATCAAGATATCTTCTAACAAAACTAAATTTCCATTCTTGATTTTTGCCACTAGGAAATGGTATTGATGAGAAAGGTATTTTTAATTCTACAAAATATTCATTTTCCCCAACTGTACCAGCAGATTCATATTCTAAATCATAGGCGAAGTCATATCTTTGCTCCTCACTTATAGTATTTAGAACTCTAACGTCAATTTGTGATCCAAGAGGATTTGAACCCATAAAAATATTGTTTCTTCCATCACCATACGGATCTAAACTTATACCAATTAAATCATCACTAAATGCCCCTAAGTCATCTCTTTTTCTTAATGCAGCTCTGACTTCTTCATTTGTTTTAGCATGAAAAGCTACATATAGATTCTTCTCGGAATATTGTATAAAGCCAACTGTTTCTACTATAGGTTTTATATTATAACCTGGTTCTATTTCATTATCCAAATTTAATTTTTCACTACTTTCCCATTCACCTTTATCTAAAATACCATCAAGATTAATTTGTTCATCTTTTATAAATGGGACGTCAACAACTCTTTGGGAGAAACTAATATTTGTAATAAAAAATAGTAATGAGATTAAGAATAGACCGTTTTTCATATTGAAAAAATATCTGCTAAACTAATCAATCCATAAAAGGATACCTATAATCCTTAGGTGTATTATAAACCTCTTTGATTGTTCTTGGAGAAACCCATCTCAATAAATTAAGATAAGAGCCAGCCTTATCATTAGTTCCAGATGCTCTGCCACCCCCAAATGGTTGCTGACCTACAACAGCCCCTGTTGGCTTATCATTTATATAAAAATTACCTGCTGCATATTCTAATACCCTGTTTGCTAGGTCAATCGCAATTTGTTCTTTTGCAAATACAGCTCCGGTAAGAGCATATGGGGAGGTGTTATCTACAAGCTTTAACGTTTCCTCATACTTTTCATCTTCATATATATAAATACATGTTACTGGACCAAAAATTTCTTCCTCCATTAATTTATTATTAGGATTTTTAGTAATAAAAACAGTTGGATCGATAAAATAGCCTTTACTGTCATCATAATTTCCTCCAACTAATAGTTCAAGATCTGAGTCTTTTTTAGCATCGTCAATATATGAGGTTATCTTTTTAAAGGCTTTCTCCTCTATAACTGCATTCATGAAATTACTAAAATCTTCAGGGTCACCAACCTTAATGTCTTTTATATCTTGAATTAAATTCTTTTTAACATCGCCCCATATAGATTTTGCTATATAAATTCTAGATGGTGCACTACACTTCTGGCCTTGAAATTCAAAACATCCTCTAATTATTGCAGTTGAAACTTCTTTTGCATTAGCAGATTTGTGAGCTATTATAAAATCTTTTCCACCAGTTTCACCAACTATCCTTGGGTAAGATTTATATCTGTCAACATTATTACCAATTTCTTTCCACAAATTTTTAAAGACCGCTGTACTTCCAGTAAAGTGGAGTCCAGCAAATTCTTTGTGTTTGAAAATTATATCTCCTGCAACGGGACCATCTACATAGATGATATTTATTACACCATCAGGTAGGCCAGCTTCCTTGAAAACTTCCATTATTATGTTTGCAGAATATATTTGAGGATATGCAGGTTTCCATACTACTGTGTTACCCATAAGAGCAGGACTTGCGCAAAGATTCCCAGCAATTGAGGTGAAGTTAAATGGACTGATAGCAAATACAAATCCTTCAAGAGGTCTGTAATCAAGTCTATTCCACATACCATCTGACGATTCAGGCTGATTTTTATAAATCTCTTCCATGTAAGATGCATTGAAGTTTAGAAAGTCAATAAATTCACAAGCTGCATCAATTTCTGCTTGAAAAATATTTTTTGACTGACCAAGCATCGTTGAACCATTAATTTTAGATCTGTATGGACCAGCAATAAGTTCAGCAGCTTTTAGAAAAATTGATGCTCTAGACTGCCATGACATAGATCCCCATTCCTTTTTAGCTTTAAGAGCTGCATCAATTGCCATTTTTACATGTGACTCATCTCCCTCATTAAATGTCCCAAGTTTTAATTTATGGTTATGAGGTGCTCTAATTTCAATTTTTTTAGTTGTTTTAACTTCTTTTCCATTAATGATCATTGGTATGTCCACCTGATTTTTTTTCATCTCTTGGATCGTATTCAAAAGTTCTTTCTTTTCAATTGATCCATCTCTAAACTCTTTTACTGGTTCGTTTATTGGAATAGGTATCTCAAAAAATGCATTACTCATAACATTATGTATTTATTTTTATCTCCAGGATTTTAATTCTATTTTATTTACTGCTAACTCTCTGTTGTTAAACATTATATCATAGGTTTCAAGGTCTTCTTTAAGTTGTAAATCTTTATCTAAATATTCAAATATTTGATCAATTATATCAAGAGCTTCCTCCCTTAATGAATAAAATATGAATTGGTCATGATTTCTAAAATTTAATAATCCAGAATTTTTAAGGTAATTAACATGTCTAGATGTTTTGGTTTGGGTAAAGTTTAAAATTATTTCTAAATCTGTAATAGTAGCTTCTTTTCTGTTTGAAAGAATATTAAGAATTCTTATTCTTGATTCATCAGAAAAAGACTTAAAAACTGTCTTACCGTATTCAATATTAAATTTTTTTAACCTCATATCAAGTTAAATATTGTTATATCTATACATTCTAAACAAAAAAAAAATATTTATTAAGTAATTTAGCATGTATTTTAGGTTTTACATTTTTTTATGATTAAAAAAATAACACACATAGTTACAATTCTGTTGCTTTTAATTGTTGGGTATAACAACAACAGTTATGCGCAGGGACAAAAAAAAATAATACAGCTTTCTGGTGTTGTAGTTGGTCAGGATAGTATATCAGGTGTAGGGGGAGTCCACATTTATGTCCCTGCAGCAGGAAGAGGAACAACCTCGAATCCCTATGGTTATTTTGCAATGCCAGTAATACAGGGAGATAGTATAATTGTAAGTGCTATTGGATACCAAAAACAAAACTTTATTATGCCCGGAGACAAGGGTGAGTCGGTAACTTTATTCATTGAACTAAAACCTGATACAACAATTTTACCAGAACTTGAGATTTTTCCATATCCAACCGAGGATCTATTCAAGAAAGCTGTTCTGGCAATTGAATTGCCAAATAGAAGAGATCTTGATAATCTAGACAGGTCATTGGATAAAGACTTACTCAGAAGGATGTATAGCAATGAACCAATGAGTGCTAATATGAATTATAAGTACTTCATGGATCAACAAATGTTATCAACTTCAACAAAGTTTCAACTACCATCGAATCCTTTACTTAATCCTTTTGCATGGGTAAAGTTTATTAAGGCAATTAAAAACGGAGATTTTAAGAAAAAAGATTAATTGCAATTAATATTTATTAACTCCAGATCAATTGAGTTAACATCTATACTTTTTGCATTCATCCAATCCATACATGCCGAGTTTATCAATCCCAAATCGTATTTTATAGAACCACGATTTATTAGGTAATTAACATTATTAGGATCATATTTAAGAGCCAAATTTAAATTTTGGAGTGCTTCTTCGCTTTTTTCAAGTAAAAAGTAGGATAGGCCCATTTCAAAATAAATTATACTTTTTGAAAACTTTCCTGATAATGCTTTTTCATACATTTTTATGGCGTTCTGATTATCATTTACCATTGAATACGATTGTCCAAGATAGAAATAGTTCTTAAATTTTTTTTTATTTTTCATCTCTTCAAGAAAGAGATTTATAGCAGTTTCATAATCTCCCTTTTTATAAAATTTTATGCCTTTTTTTGAATTATGAAATAACTCAGTATTTAACAATAGTGATAAAATAAATAGTGTTTTCATTGTAGCCCCGACAAGAATCGAACTTGTATCTAAAGTTTAGGAAACTTCTATTCTATCCATTGAACTACAGGGCCATTAAGTAAAATTATATTTCATTTGATAAATAATTATTAATAAACAATATAATTGTTAGTTTTAAGGTTTATTAAAATGGCAGAAGAATACAAGAAAAGACAAGAAGAGATTCAAAGATTAGTTTCAGATTTCGAATTAAAAGTTAAGGAAAATTTAGATTTTTACTATGACTCGGAGACATACGAGAAGATCATAAAGTGGTATATTGACAACCATAAATTTAAATTAGGGTTGAAGGCAGTAGATATTGCCCTTTCTCAACATAATTTTTCCTCAGACCTTTTAATACAAAGAGCTAATATTCTGATTGCTCTTCAAAACTTTTCAGATTCTTTATTGTCTTTAGAGAGAGCACACTCCCTAAACCCTAAGGATGAAAATATTTTTATTCTTATTGGTCAGGTGAAAATAATTTTAGGAGATTCAACTGGTGCAATAAAAATCCTGAAAAAAGCTCTTGACATATCTGACAACAAAGATGAAATATATTATCAAATTGGGTTAGCTTACCAAGCTGACAAGAAATTTAAAAAAGCTTCTAAATATTTTAAAAAAGCCATTGAGTGTAATCTAAATCATGAAAATGCTCTCTATGACCTTGCCTATTGCCTTGAAATAACTGGAGAGCTTGAAAATAGCATCGAGTATTATAAAAAATTTATTGATGAAGATCCATATTCAGAATATGCATGGTTCAATTTGGGTAATATATATATGAAACTTGATCAATTTGAAAATGCTGTCGAAGCATTTGAGTTTTCAATTGCCATTGATGAAGAATATTCAAGTGCTTACATAAATATATCAGAGGCATTGATTAAACTTGAGAAATTTGATCAAGCAAAAAAGTATCTTGAAAGATCACTCAGCCTGGATGGTCCGTCTCCTGAAATTTACTCATGTTTAGGAAATGTTAATTTCTACCTTGAAGATTATTCTACATCAATAAGCTTCTATCAAAAATCTATAAAAATTGATCAAATGTTCAAAGAATCCTATTTTGGATTAGGAAGAAGTCTTTCTAAACTTGACAAGTGGTTTGAAGCTATTCATTTTTTCAAGAAAGCATATAAAATCGACAATAAAAATATTGAGTATGTTAAGTCTTTGGCGTATGCCGAGTTTAAGGTAGGAAATTTAGTTTCTAGTATAGATTTATATTCTAAAGCTGTCGAAATGCAGCCAGATGATTATAAGTTATCTCTTGATTTTTCCTTAATATATTATGAAAGTGGTGATATTGACAAAGCCATTGATATAATTGATCAAGCAATTGAAGAGTCACCAGGTGAATCTTTGCTCTACTACAGGCTTGTAATTTATTTGATGGATGCCGGAAGATATAAAGAGTCAATAAATGTCCTTGAGAGCGCTTTATCTTTAAACTTTGATAATCATGATGTTCTTTTTGATTTTGTCCCAAACTTTGAGAGTCAATCAGCTCTTATTAGGGTTATAAATCAATTTAAAAATAGCGGTAACAGATGAATTTTAATTTAAAAAATTTACCTAAAAGAGAGAAAAAACCAAGATCGAAAGGTATAACTATGGTAATTGACAAAGGATCAAGCGTTCAACAATGTAAGAACTTGATTGAGTCCAGTTCAGAATATTTTGATGTAATTAAGTTTGGTTGGACTACCTCAAACTTCATGAATAATCTTAAGAAGAAGATTAAACTTTTTAAAGATGCTGACATAAACGTTTATTTTGGGGGCACATTATTTGAAGCTTTTGCTATTAGAAGTCAAATTGATGACTACATTTCAATTTTAAAAGAGTATGATCTAAATCTTGCAGAAGTCTCTGATGGTTCGATATCAATTCCTCACAAAAAAAAATGTGAATACATTGAAAAGCTTTCAAAACATGTAACAGTATTTTCAGAAATAGGGTCAAAAGATGAAAAAAAAATTATTCCACCCTATAAATGGATAAGACAGATGAAAGCTGAACTCAATGCGGGCTCAAAGAAAGTAATTGGAGAAGCTAGAGAATCAGGTAGTGTTGGTCTATTTAGATCATCAGGTGAGGTAAGACAGGGTTTGGTAGAGGAAATTTTAACTGAGATACCTACTGAGAAGATTATTTGGGAGGCACCCTTAAAAGCTCAACAAGTTTGGTTCGTAAAATTGTTAGGCCCTAACGTTAATCTTGGAAATATTTCTGGAAATGAAGTTATCTCTCTGGAGACAATTAGGGTTGGTTTAAGAGGCGACACATTCAATGATTTCTTATAAATTATTTAATAAAATTTCCTTTTATAATTTTTTAAAAGGTATGGCCATGGGCGTTTCTGATTTGATTCCAGGAATATCTGGTGGTACAGTGGCGTTACTTTTAGGTATATATGATGACTTTATTAGTTCTATTAAATCATTTAATTTAAGATCTATCAACTATTTATTTACTTTAAATTTTAAAAAATTAAGTCAACAATTAAACTTGCCTTTTCTTATTCCTGTTCTAATAGGTATTTTGTTTTCAATTATTTCTTTTTCTTTTTTAGTTGATTTTCTTCTTGAAAATTTTAGAGTTGTACTCTTCTCATTTTTTTTTGGATTGATATTTTTTTCTTCATTGAAGATAATTTACAATTTAAGACCCTCAGCATTTTATGATTTTTTATTTGTTGCAATTGGTTCATTAGTAGGATATTTTATCTCATTGATTAATCCAATTGGGATAGGTGAGGGTTACTTCTCTGTATTTATTTCTGGTTTTATAGCAATTACAGCAATGTTATTACCAGGTATATCAGGAAGTTATATTCTTTTAATTCTTGGAAAATATGACTACATAATAAATTCAATCACAAATTTTTATTTTGATATAATTTTAATTTTTTTATCTGGTGCTATAACTGGTATTATCATTTTTTCGAGAGTTATAAGTTTATTATTAAATAAGTATTATAGAAATACAGTTTTTGCATTATCGGGTTTGATGTTAGGTGCCTTAAACAAAATGTGGCCTTGGCAATTTGATGGAACAAATTATTTACCAAACGATTTTTCTAAGTCCTTAGGTATTGAAAATTATATGGAGCTTTCAATTTTATTTATATTAATTTCATTTATTTTATCATATTCTTTAAAGCCTATTAAATGAAAGTTTTTGGATTAATTGGATACCCACTAGGTCATTCTTTTTCAAAAGATTACTTTACCAAAAAGTTTTCTCGAGAGAAAATTACAGACAGCATATATAAAAATTTTGAAATGGCATCATTAGATTCTTTTACTGAGACAATAAAAGAAGAAAAAAATTTAATAGGGCTTAATGTTACCATTCCTCATAAAGAAAATATTATAAGGTATTTGGATAAAGTTGACAATGTTGCCAAAGAAATTGGTTCAGTAAATGTCATAAAAGTAATGGACAATAAATTAATAGGTTTTAATTCAGATTACCTAGGTTTCAAAATTTCACTTGAGAAATGGCTGCCAAATAGAAAGTTAAATGCTTTAGTTTTAGGATCAGGCGGAAGCTCTAATGCTATATGCTATGCATTAAAAAAATTAGATATTAATTATAAAATTGTATCGACCTCAAACCCATCATATTTTTCTTATGAAGATATTAGAAATGAAGAAATATATTCTAATTATAAATTAATTATCAATACTACTCCCCTTGGCATGTCACCAAATATAGATTCTTTCCCTAATATTCAATATAGGTTTTTAAATAGTAATAATTATTTGTATGATTTAGTATATAATCCAAAACAAACAAAATTCTTATCTAAAGGAAAAAAGAATAATTCGTATACAAAAAATGGACTTGAGATGTTAGAGACTCAGGCCAAAATATCTTGGGATATTTGGAATAAATAATTATAAATTGGATTTTAAATTAACTGCAGATTTTAACCCAACAGGAGATCAACCTCAAGCAATAGAATCTCTACTTAATGGTTTAGAGAATAACGAGACACATCAGGTTTTATTAGGTGTCACAGGGTCAGGGAAAACTTTTACTATGGCTAACGTAATTAACAAAGCAAATAAGCCATCTCTTATTATTTGTCATAATAAAACACTTGCGGCTCAATTATATGGGGAGTTAAAAAGTTTTTTTCCAGATAATAAAGTTGAATATTTTATTTCATATTATGATTATTATCAACCAGAGGCTTATATACCAACTACAAATGTTTATATAGAGAAGGATTTGTCAATTAATGAGCAAATAGAAAAATTAAGATTAAGTGCAACTTCCTCGTTACTATCTGGCAGGTCAGATGTAATCGTTGTCGCGTCAGTATCTTGTATATATGGTATTGGTAATCCAGATGACTTTGGTAAGAATGTAGTTCAAATTAAAGTTGGAGATGAGATTAAGTTAAAAAATCTATTATATGATCTTGTTGATATATTATATGAAAGATCATATGAGGAGGATTTCAAAAGAGGTTCTTTTAGGTTAAAGGGTGATACAGTCGATGTCTATCTTGCTTATGACGATTATATTGTTCGAATTATTTTTTGGGGTAATGAAATAGAGTCTATACACAAAGTTGATCCTTTAACTGGTAAAATTATTTCTGAGGAAGATAAAATTCAGATATACCCTGCAAATCTATTTGTTACTTCTAAAGACGTGATCGATATTGCAATAAAGGAAATTAGCAATGACCTGGAAAAGCAGATAAACTTTTTTGAGTCAGAGGGAAAGTTTAGTGAGGCAAAAAGAATAAAAGAAAGAACAGAATTTGATATTGAAATGATTAGTGAGATGGGTTACTGTTCTGGAGTAGAGAACTACTCAAGATATTTTGACAGAAGAAATCCAGGGAAAAGACCATTCTGCTTATTTGATTATTTTCCAGATGATTTTTTATTATTTATTGATGAGAGCCATGTCACAATACCCCAAATTAGAGCTATGTGGGGAGGAGATAGATCCAGAAAAATGAATTTAGTTGATTACGGATTTAGATTGCCATCAGCACTTGACAACAGACCTTTAAATTTTGAGGAATTTGAGTCTCTGATTAATAAAGTTATTTTTATAGGTGCTACACCTTCTGATTATGAGTTAACATGTTCAGGTGGTTCAATTGTAGAACAAATAATTAGGCCAACTGGTCTTCTTGACCCACCTATCGATGTTCGTAAATCAGATAATCAGATAGATGATATAATAGATGAGATACAAAAAAGAATTGAAAAAGAAGAGAGAGTATTAATAACTACCTTAACTAAAAGGATGTCTGAGGAATTGACCAAATATCTAGATAAAAGTGGAATAAAAACAAAATATATACATTCAGAGATAGACTCATTAGATAGAGTAAATATTTTAAGAGAATTGAGATTGGGTAATTTTGATGTATTGGTTGGTGTAAATCTTCTTAGAGAGGGACTAGATTTACCTGAAGTTTCATTAGTAATTATTTTAGATGCTGATAAAGAAGGTTTTTTAAGAAATGAAAAATCCTTGATACAGACAGTTGGAAGAGCTGCAAGAAATGTGAATGGTCAAGTAATAATGTATGCAGATAAGATTACTAAATCAATGCAAGCAACTATTGATGAAACAGAGAGAAGAAGAAAAATTCAAAAAAAATATAATAATGATAATAATATTGTTCCTAAGACAATTTCAAAATCTAAAAAGAAAATTATGGAGCAAACGGTTGTTGCCCAAGATAAAATAGAATCAGGTAATTTTATCTCTGATCTACAAATTGATCCAGTCATTAAAAATATGAATGAAGATGAGATTGAAAAAATTATTTCAAAAAATGAAAAAGAGATGAGAGAAGCAGCAGAAAAATTAGATTTTTACCAGGCAGCAAAATTAAGAGATGAAAATATTGAGTTAAAAAAAATATTAAAATCTAAATTAGATCAAAGGTAATTTCCATCCATTGTGATATTCTGGTCTGATAAATGAATCTGCTTCAATATCATTGAATGATCTTTTTTCTTTATCCCAGTAAATTTTTTTGCCAGTTCTAAAAGCAATATTTCCCATATGCGCATTAATTGCAGCGATACTTCCTTCTTCTAAACTACAATTAAGATTCTCTTTATTATTATCTCTCATACACTCGATAAAGTTTTTTGTATGTTTGTCGAGAGCATTTCCTTTACCGTTTGTTTTTGGCATATCATTAAAATAAAACTCTTTGGTGTATCTCTGATCTTTTTCAGAAGTTACTTGCCACCATCTTCTATTTACTTTAAGAGTTCCTTTACTACCAATAAAAGCAACCCCCTCCGGTAATCCGTAATTTCCTTGATCAATACCATTAGCATGTTCCCAAATCATAGTGAAATTTTTGTATTGATAAATTGCCTGCAATGTATCAGGAGTCTCAGTATCTTGGTCAGGATATCCAAATCTACCTCCACTTGCCATAACAGAGATAGGGTTTGACTCTCTCATACCCCAGAGCGCGATATCAATTTCGTGAACACCCCAATCTGTCATTAGCCCACCTGCATAATCCCAGTACCATCTGAAGTTAAAATGAAATCTATTTTCATTAAATTTTCTCATTGGAGCTGGTCCTAGCCACATACCATAATCTATCCCTGAAGGTGTCTCTTTATCTGGTTTTGTATCAACCCAACCATACCATGACATATACGCCCATGCCTTAACTAATCTTATTCTTCCAAGTTTACCCGATGATAAATATTCGATTGCATCTTTATATTGTGAACCACTCCTTTGCCACTGACCAACTTGAACACATCTATCTGATTTTTTAGATGCATCTAACATAATATATGCCTCTTCAATAGAGTTGGATAAAGGTTTTTCACAGTATGCGTGTTTACCTGAATCTAATGTATCAACTAGATTAAGGCAGTGCCAATGGTCAGGAGTACCTATAACTACAGCATCTATGTCTTTGTCCTCAAGCATTTTTCTGTAGTCTTTATAAAGTCTTGGTTTATTTCCAGTAAGTTTTTTTGTATCGTTACTTCTTTGACTAAGAACATCATCATCAACATCGCACAAAGCAATACAATCAGTGTTTTTATTTTTTAGAATTGATCTCATATTGCTCCAACCCTGACCTTTACAACCAATCACACCAAAATTGATTGTCTCATTAGGTGAATTTTTTTTTAAGTCTTTTGCAATTAAAAAATTTGGAATACTGCTAATTAGTCCACTTCCAAGTCCAATAGCAGCACTTTTTTGAATAAAGTTTCTTCTTGATTTCATCAATAAGTTTATGAGATTCTCTCGTTGACTTTATTCCAGTCTACTACGTTAAAAAAAGCATCAATATATTCAGCTCTTTTATTCTGATATTTAAGGTAATAGGCATGTTCCCAAACATCAATTCCTATGATTGGATTACTCTTATCGTTACATATCCCTGGCATTAAAGGGTTGTCTTGGTTTGCCGTAGAGCAAATTTCAAGGTGATTATCAATTTGACATAACCAAGCCCATCCCGAGCCAAATCTTGTCATCGCAGCGGTTGAAAATTTACTTTTAAATGAATCAAAATCATTGAAAGTTGAATTTATAAGTTCAGCAACTTTGCCGTGGGGATCTCCTCCGCCATTAGGTGAGATTATATTCCAAAATAAGGAGTGATTATAGTGACCGCCACCATTGTTTCTTACAGCTATATTTTCAGAGTGATTTTTGCATATCTCTTCGATACTTGCATTCTCCATGTTTGTGCCTTCGATAGCATTATTAAGGTTTGTAATGTATAAATTATGATGTCTAGAATGGTGAATTTCCATGGTCTGAGAATCAAAATGTGGTTCTAATGCATCGTAAGAATAGGGTAGATCAGGTAAAGTGAATGACATATTTCTTTATTTAATTTTATATAATATTTTAAATATTAATTTAAGAATTTTAAACTAATATATGGGTATTTTATGATCTTAATTTAAAGAAAAAAGTATTTAATAATTCCTTAGACTCCTCTTCAAGAACATTTGAAATTATATCAATTTTTTTATTATACTCTAACTTAGAATTTCTTAGGTATCCCTTCTGTTTATCATCTAAAGCATAAATCACTTTAGGAATTTTTGAGAGATATATTGCACCAGAACACATCATACATGGTTCTAATGTCACATACAACTCACAATCATTAAGATATCTACTTCCAATTGTATTCTGGGCAGATGTTATTGCTATCATTTCTGCATGCGCTGTTGAATCATTAAGTCTTTTTGATTGATTATGTCCTCTCGCAATTACTTGATTTTCATAAACAATTACAGCTCCAACAGGTATTTCATCTTCCTCGAATGCAATCTTTGCTTCATTGATTGCAATTTTCATAAAATGCTCATCTCTATTTTTTAGTATACTCATCCGTTGTGTAAGAAAATAAAAAAAATTAACCCATTCTTTATAATTCTATTAATTTTGTCTAAAATATTTTTATATGTTAAGGTCTCATACTTGTGGTGAGTTAAGGTTAAGTGATAAAGGAAAAAAAGTTCAACTATCAGGATGGGTTCAAAAGGTAAGAGACAAGGGGAAATTAGTGTGGATAGATATAAGGGATAGGTACGGTATAACTCAACTTATTTTTGAAGAAGAAAATACATCTAAAGATGTTTTTAATACGGCCAAGAAGTGTGGAAGAGAGTTTGTAATATTTGTAGAGGGTAACGTTTCGGAGAGATCTTCAAAAAATGATAAATTAAATACTGGAGAGATTGAAGTTTTGGTTGATAAAATTGTTGTTTTGAACGAGTCGGAGGTCCCACCTTTTACCATAGAAGAAGATTCTGACGGAGGGGATGATTTGAGAATGAAATATAGATACCTTGACATCAGAAGGTCTAATGTTAAAGATAAATTATTACTCAGACACAAGCTTTTGAAGACAACTAGAGATTTTTTTAATGATGCTGATTTTATTGAAGTTGAAACACCGGTTTTAATTAAGTCAACTCCAGAGGGGGCTAGAGATTTTATTGTACCCTCAAGAATGAATCAAGGTCAATTTTATGCGTTGCCTCAATCTCCTCAAACATTCAAACAACTTCTGATGGTAGGTGGATTAGATAAGTATTATCAACTTGTGAAATGTTTTAGAGATGAGGATCTTCGATCTGACAGACAGCCTGAGTTTACACAAATCGATTGTGAAATGTCATTTGTAGATAGGGGTGATGTAATTCAAACCTTCGGTAATTTCATGAGTCATCTTTTTAAAAAGATTCTAAATATAGATATTGGTGAAATTCCAATTATGAAGTATGATGATGCTATGAAAATGTATGGTTCAGATAAACCAGATTTAAGGTTTGATATGAAGATCTGTGATATTTCATCTATTACACAAGGTAAAGGATTTAAAGTATTTGATGATGCAGAATCTGTTCTAGCAATATCAGTCCCAGGTTGTTCTAACTACTCAAGAAAAGATATTGATGAGATAACTGAGTATGTAAAAACTCCTCAAATTGGTTCTAAGGGCTTGGTTTATTTAAAAGTTAATGAGGATGGTACTTTTAAGTCCTCCGTTGACAAGTTCTATTCCTCTGATGATCTTAAAAGTATTTCTAAATTATGTAAAGCAAATCAAGGTGATCTAATTCTCATATTAGCAGGAGAAGAGAATCAAAACTTAAAAGCAATGTCTGAATTAAGATTACTTATGGGTAAAAAAACAAATTTGTTTGATAATAAAATTTTTAAACCAGTATGGATAGTAGATTTTCCTCTCTTTATTTGGGATTCAGAATCAGATAGATATCACTCAGTACATCATCCATTTACTTCTCCATTAACTGATGATATTGAATCAATTAAAAATGATACCAGAAATATTAAAGCAAATGCCTACGATTTAGTAATTAATGGAGTTGAAATAGGTGGTGGATCAATTAGAATTCATGATAGAAAACTTCAGGAAACTATTTTTGAGGTCCTTGGTTTCTCTAAGGAAGAAGCTAAAAATCAATTTGGCTTTTTATTAGACGCATTTAGATTTGGTACACCTCCTCATGGTGGTATTGCATTTGGCTTTGATAGAATTTGTTCTTTATTTGCTGGAGAGGACTCAATAAAAGACTTTATCGCTTTTCCAAAAAATACATCGGGACGTGATGTGATGATAGATTCCCCATCAATAATTGATAATGATCAGTTAGATGAGTTAGGTATTAAATTATCAGATTAATTTTTTCTACCAATTGACTCATACAATAAACTTTTCCAATCTGGAGTTTTTGACTTTTCTTCATCAACAATTTTCTTAACGTCTTCTAATAGTAACCTCGCATCATAAACTATTCCGTCTTTGATTGTCTTCTCTACTCCTCCTACTCTTACAACATCATTTTCTTCATCAAGTTTTATATCTCCAGTAGCATATAAATATTTTAGATTTTTGAGTGGATTTTCATCCATTAATATTAAATCTGCAAGTTTTCCAACTTCAACTGTTCCAATCTTATCTTCCATTCCAATTGCCTCTGCTGCGTGTAGAGTACCTGCTCTTATTACTTCCATGGGATGAAAACCTGCTTCTCTTAATAGTTCTAATTCTTGAACGAAACCAAAACCATACAGATTATACATATAACCGGAATCTGATCCAGCTGTCACTCTTCCACCTCTATTTTTATATTCGTTTATGAATGTCATCCACAGCTTGTAATTTTCTTTCCATTCTGTTTCTAATTCAGATCCCCAATCATAATAAGCAGCTGCGTGTGAATCTCTTGATGGTAGAAAAAATTTTAAAAGTTGGGGCCTAGTATAATCTTTATGCCAAGGCAAACTACTTCCTCTTTGAACATCTCTGAATACACTGTAAGGCACAAATGTCACATCAATAGTGAAATCCAGAGATATCAATTCATTCATAACGTCATTCCATTTATTTGAATAAGGTTCTGCAGCTTGTTTCCATAGTTTTCCTGCTTCCTCAAACCTGTTTCCTTCATTCATATAATTATAATCAAGAGGATAATTTTGAATTGTTTTGTTTTCAAATAATGCTTCGGGTAGCCCATACCAATGTTCCATAGTAGTTAAACCATTTCTTGCTGTTTGTAATACATTCATTTCAGCTACATCCATTTGGGCATGATGACATGCCGATCTTAAACCAATTCTCTTATTTTCTTGTAGTGCAGCTTTAAAAATATCAGGTCTCGATCCAAAAAACTTAACTCCGTCTGCTCCTTTTTCTTTATTTTTCCTAATCCATTCAACTGCCTCACTTGGTGAATTAATACCATTTTTTGATCCTTGACCAAAACTAGTATAGGCTAAGATTCTTGGTGCAGTAATTTCATTTTTTTGACTTTTATTTTTTTGATCCAACACCCAATCTAAACCCTGACCACATGATGGATCTCTAACGGTAGTTATCCCATGAGCCATCCAAAGTTTAAATACATATTCTGCTGTACCAGATCTCTGAGATGAAATATGTCCGTGCATATCAATAAATCCTGGGAGTAAATATTTTCCTTGGGCATCAATTTCAATTCCTCCTTTTTCAAGTATGGGTCTTCTGCTTTCTTTTATCTCTAATCCTGGATATCCTACATTTATAATTTTTTTAATAATATTTTTTTCTATAACTACATCAACAGGTCCAGTAGGTGGAGCTCCGTTTCCATTTATTAATGTTGCACCTCTTATGATCAGTTGGTTGTATGGACCCTCTCCTCTATATCTTTCAGGTGCTTTATCTATTTGTGAGAAAATATTATTGTTTATGAAGAGTATAATTGAAATTAGAATGATGTTTTTCATGTGAGTATAGTTTTACTTTTACTAAATTTATAATAAATAATTATTAATAACTAAAACAGATCAAATGGCCTTAACATATTCTCAAATGCTTCCCTTAGGAACTGATTTCCCAAAATTTAAATTATACAATGTCATAAATGATAAACAATTTAATTCAGATGATTATGAAATAAAGGATTGCATTCTTGTAATGGTAATTTGTAACCATTGTCCCTACGTTATTCATTACCATGATCAATTGAAAAAGCTAGTATCAGATTTCAGTCAATCAGTAAGTTTCATAGCAATTAGTTCAAATAATGTTATTACACACCCAGAAGATTCTCCTGATAAAATGAAAAAATTATTTCAAAAATTAAATTTTGATTTTCCTTACTTATATGATGAAACTCAGGAAGTTGCAAGATTATTTAAAGCTGAATGTACACCAGAATTTTATCTTTATGATGATTTTAAAAAATTAGTTTATAGGGGTAGGTTAGATGATTCTTCGCCAGGCAATGGTAAAGAAATTGATGGTAAAGACTTGAGATCTGCAATTGACTCTCTTCTTACAGGAAAAAAAATAAGCTCTGAACAGTTTCCAAGTATGGGTTGTAACATTAAATGGAAATAAAATCATTTGAATAAATGTTTTCTTCATTTTATTAAAAAATCTCTATTATTGCTATCCAATTTTAAAATATAGTAGATTATGGCACCAAATAAGATAAGTTTTACTGAGGGTAAAATTAATGTTCCTGATAATCCAATTATTCCTTTTATTGAAGGCGACGGAATCGGCGTTGACATATGGCCAGCAAGTAAGCATGTTTTTGATTCTGCTGTAGAAAAAGCATATGGTGGCAAAAGAAAAATTGAATGGAAGGAAGTTTTGGCAGGTGAGAAGGCTTATGATAGCACAGGAAATTGGCTTCCTGAAGAAACTTTGAATGCTTTTAGGGAGTATTTGGTTGGTATCAAAGGACCATTAACAACACCAGTTGGGGGTGGGATAACATCTTTAAATGTTGCTCTTAGACAAAAATTAGATTTATTTGCTTGTGTAAGGCCTGTAAAATGGTTTGATGGTACTCCCTCACCAGTAAAGGACCCCTCTACAACAGATATGATAATTTTTAGAGAGAATACAGAAGATATCTATGCAGGAATTGAGTTTGAGAATGGAACAAAAGATAATGAAGTAATTAAAGATCTGATTAAAGAAAATTTTAAAGATAGATTTAGTAAAATTCGATTTCCTAATACTGTAGGGATTGGTATTAAGCCTATTTCCGTTGAGGGAACAAATAGATTAGTCAGATCTGCTATAAAATATGCAATTCAACATAAAAAAAGTTCTGTTACGTTAGTTCATAAAGGAAATATAATGAAATATACTGAAGGAGCATTTAGAGATTGGGGATATCAATTAGCAAAAGATGAATTTGGTGCAGTAGATTATGAGGGAGGTCCATGGCAAGTGATTAATTCTGGAGATCATAAAATCATCATTAAGGATGTTATAGCTGATGCATTTCTTCAACAAATTCTTTTAAGGCCAAAAGAATATTCTGTGATTGCAACAATGAATTTAAATGGTGATTACATTTCAGATGCACTCGCTGCTATTGTTGGAGGGATAGGAATTGCACCTGGAGCAAATATTAATTACCAATCTGGTCATGCAATTTTTGAGGCTACTCATGGTACTGCCCCAAAGTATGCAGGTCAAGATAAAGTTAATCCAGGATCAGTAATTCTATCAGGAGCCATGATGTTAGAACACTTGGGATGGAATGAGGCAAAAAATTTGATTCACCATGGATTAACTAAAGCCATACTTTCTGGGAAAGTTACTTACGATTTCGAAAGATTAATGGATAATGCAACTCTACTTTCTTGTTCTGAGTTTGGTAGAGAAATTGTGAAAAATATGTAAATTCAACCATTATTTCTATTCAAATGTCTGAAAAACAAAAAGTTTATGTTTTTGATACTACTCTTCGTGATGGGGAGCAGGTTCCTGGTTGTCAATTAAATACTGATGAAAAGGTAGAAATAGCATTGGATTTAGAGGATCTTGGTGTTGATATAATTGAAGCAGGTTTTCCTATATCTAGTCCTGGAGACTTTAATTCAGTTGTGGAAATATCAAAAAATGTAAAGAGACCTATTATATGTGCACTTTCAAGAGCATTGGTTGATGATATCAATATGGCACATGTTTCTCTTAAAAGTGCTGAGAGAAGAAGGTTGCATACTGGAATTGGATCATCAGACATACACATTAAACACAAGTTTAACTCCACTAGGGAAAAAATTTTAGATCAAGCAGTTGCAGCTGTAAAATATGCAAGAAGATATTTTGAAGATATTGAATTTTATCCTGAGGATGCAGGAAGAGCAGACCCTGATTTTTTAGCAAAAATGGTTGAAAAAGTTATTGGTGCCGGAGCTACAGTTATAAATATTGCTGATACAACTGGATATAATTTACCAGAGATGTATGGAAAAAAAATAAAAAATTTATTTGACAGAGTTCCTAATATTGACAAAGCTATTGTTTCAGTCCATTGTCATAATGATCTAGGATTAGCGACTGCAAATTCTTTAGCTGGATTACAAAATGGAGCTAGGCAAATTGAAGGAACTATTAATGGAATTGGGGAGAGAGCAGGTAATACATCAATTGAAGAGGTAGTTATGGCATTGAAAGCACACCCTGACTTGAATTTATCAACAGGTATTGATACAAAAAAAATAATTAAACTGAGTAAAAAAGTTAGCAGAATGATGAATATGCCAGTTCAAAAAAATAAGGCTATTGTTGGGGCAAATGCATTTGCTCATTCATCGGGTATTCATCAAGATGGTTTTTTAAAAAATAGAGATAATTATGAAATTATTAATCCTGAAGATGTTGGATTAGACTCATCTTCAATCGATTTAACTGCAAGAAGTGGTAGAGCTGCATTGAAGCACAGACTTAGCCTATTAGGTTATGAGTTTTCAAAAATTGAATTAGAAACTTTGTACGTTAGATTTATAGAGCTAGCTGATGAAAAAAAACTTCTTCATGATGAAGATTTAATTGAATTAGTTAAAGAAAAAAATGGGTAAAACATTATTTGATAAAGTATGGGAAGAACATGTAGTAGACTCAATTCCAAACGGTCCAAGTATTCTCTATATTGACAAACACCTCATTCACGAAGTTACTAGCCCCCAAGCTTTTGACGGAATTAACTCAAGAGAAATAAATGTATTTAGACCTGATCGAACTATAGCAACAGCTGACCATAATGTTCCAACTGAAAATCAGCATTTGCCAATCAAGGAAGAATTATCAAGAAAACAAGTAGAAAAACTTACAGCTAATTGTAAAGAACACAATATTAAATTATATGGCTTAGGTCATAAATATCAAGGTATTGTACATGTAATAGGACCAGAACTAGGTCTAACCCAGCCAGGAATGACAATTGTGTGTGGCGATAGTCATACCTCAACTCATGGCGCATTTGGTTCTATTGCCTTTGGTATTGGAACTAGTGAAGTCGAAATGGTACTTTCAACTCAATGTATTCTCCAAAATAAACCAAAAACTATGAGAATAGAGATTAATGGTGAGTTAAACTCGGGTGTATACTCTAAAGATATTATTTTGTATATAATATCTAAAATTAGTGCATCTGGAGGCACCGGATATTTTGTGGAGTACGCTGGTTCTGCTATTGAAAAATTATCAATGGAGTCAAGAATGACTATTTGTAATATGAGCATTGAAATGGGAGCAAGAGGGGGGATGATCGCACCAGATGAAATAACTTACAAATATTTAAAGGATAAAGAGTTTGCACCTAAAGGAATAGAACTGGATAAAAAAATAAAATATTGGAATACACTCAGATCAGATGCAGATGCAAATTATGATAAGGTATTAAAATTTGATGCTGAAGATATTCAACCAATGATAACCTACGGTACTAATCCTGGAATGGGGATTAAAATTGATGAGGAAATTCCTAGCTCAGCTATAAACAGTTCCAAACATTCTTTTGAAAAGTCACTTAGGTATATGGGTATTAATTCTGGGGATAAACTTAAAAATAAAAAAATTGATTATGTATTTATAGGTAGTTGTACTAATTCAAGAATAGAGGATCTGAGGACTGCAGCAGATATAATAAAAGGTAAAACTAAATCACCACATGTTAATGCTTGGGTAATTCCAGGGTCTAAATCAGTAGAGAGGGCTGCAATTAATGAAGGTTTAGATAAAGTTTTTGTTGATGCTGGTTTTGATTTTAGGCAGCCTGGATGCTCAGCCTGTTTAGCTATGAACGAAGATAAAATACCCAAGGGAAAATACTGCTTATCTACATCTAATAGAAATTTTGAGGGAAGACAAGGGCCAGGATCTAGAACTTTTTTAGCAAGCCCTGCAACAGCTGCATTATCTGCAATCAGTGGTCATGTATCAGATGTGAGAGATTATTTATAATATGGAAAAGTTTGAAAAACTAAAATCAACTATTACGCCTTTAAATATTGAGAATATAGATACGGATCAAATTATTCCAGCAAGATTTTTAAAGGCAGTTTCTAGAGATGGCTTTGGAGAAAATTTATTTAGAGATTGGAGGTACCGTTCAGATGGGAATTTGAATAACGATTTTATTTTAAATTCTAACTCAAAAAACTCAAAAATACTTTTGGCAGGAAGAAACTTTGGATGTGGGTCAAGTAGAGAGCATGCTGCATGGGCTATACATGACTATGGATTTAGGGTTGTTATAAGTAGCTTCTTTGCTGATATTTTTAAAAATAATGCATTAAATAATGGTTTATTAGTATTTGAATTGGATGAAAATTTAATTCAAAAGATTTTTAAAAAAATATCTAATGAATCTAATATTCAATTTGAAACTGATTTGAATGAACAAAAATTTTATTCCTTAGATGGCAGTATTGATGAAAAGTTTCAAATTAATGATTACAATAAAACATGTTTACTTAAAGGTTATGATAATGTAGATTATCTATTAAGCATAAAAGAAAAAATATTAAAGTTTGAAAATGAAACAGGCAGGTAAAAAAATAGCTTTGTTAAGTGGTGATGGTATTGGACCTGAAGTAATTAGAGAATCTGTCAAAGTTCTTGATACCCTCTCAAGTAATTCAGATATAAATTTTTCTTATTACGATGCTCCCATAGGTGCGGAAGCAATTGATAAATATGGGAACCCTTTCCCTGATAAAACAAAAGAAATATGCGATAGTTGTGACTCAATTTTGTTTGGAGCGATAGGGGATCCAAAGTATGACAATAATCCAAAAGCTAAAATTAGGCCTGAGGATGGGCTTCTTGAAATGAGAAAATATTTAGGTCTATACGCCAATATAAGACCTGTTAAGGTTTATGATTCTCTAATGAGTTCATCGCCTTTAAAAGCTTCAATTTTAAAAAACACTGATTTTATTGTTTTTAGAGAACTCACGGGAGGCATTTACTTTGGAGAAAAAGGTCTTGACGAAAAAAAAAATAGTGCATTTGACACATGTAGATATACTAGGGAAGAGATTGAGAGAATATCTCATCTAGCATTTGAAGAAGCAAAAAAAAGGAAGAATATTTTAACATTAGTTGATAAGGCAAATGTTCTAGAAACCTCAAGACTTTGGAGAGAGGTAGTGCAAAATATATCTAAAGAATATAAAGATGTAAATGTTCAATATCTTTTTGTTGATAATGCGGCCATGAAAATAATAACAAATCCATCTGATTTTGATGTGATATTGACAGAAAATATGTTTGGTGATATAATAACTGATGAGGCATCGGTTATAACTGGGTCACTCGGTATGTTGCCATCTGCTTCTATTGGTAGTAAGGTTTCATTATTTGAGCCGATTCATGGATCATATCCACAAGCTGCTGGAAAAAACATAGCAAATCCTATGGCAATGATACTATCTTCAAGTATGATGTTAGATCTTGCTTTCGGTTTAAAAGAATATTCAGAAATTATAAATCAAGCAGTTAAAGATGCATTAGAGAATGGTATTGTGACAGAGGATATTAATCAAGAAAAGAGTTGCACAACTTCATACGTCGGTGATTGGATATCAGAAAGAGTCAAAAAATTATTGTAATTTTAACTTAAATTAATATTTAGATTTTGTAATTACATGATCTAATTTATTTATTAACGTATGAAAAGAAGTATTTTATTATTAGTTTTTTTAAGCTTTTCAATTTTTTCTTATTCGCAAGAGAAAGAAAGAACTAATTCCTTTGATGTTTACCCTAACCCAGCGTTTGAATATATAAACATAAAATTTTCCGACGATAGCGCTATTGATAGAGAGTCGGTATCTATCCATTCATTAATTGGAAATAAAGTAAATACAACAATAGAAAACTCAGAAGAGAATATCATTAAAATATCTCTGAGAGAATTAAATTCAGGATATTATTTTTTATCAGTTACAAATAAATCAAATAATAGGAGGGAGTTGGTAAAATTTTTGAAAATTAATTAACTGCATTTCTAGAATAATTATTTTCAAAAAGTTCTCTATATTTTTTTGAAAGTTCATCATCACCAATATTATTGAAAGCTCTTGCTAGAGTGTTTAGTGAAACTAAGTTCCTATTTATTTCATATCGGTTTTTAATTCCATTATCAAAATAGTAATTAAGTATTTCATCTGCTCTTGAACTTGTTAACTCAGCTATTTCGTTAGCTAGTTCCATTGTCTCAAGGTTTGCTTCTCTATTAAGATCTATAAGAAACTCTACAATTTGGACTGAAAAATGATCAAATGTTAGTGATTTATCTGGCATAATTGACAAGCATTTATTAATCACTTTTAGAGCATCATCGTATCTTTTTTTATCAATTAAATTTTTAATTAATGTATTGAAAGTTGACCTATAATTCATTATAAATCCCCTATGATCCTCTGAGAAATACGCATTTTCATCATCAAGTCCTCTCCAAAACGAATTTTCCATAAGACTGGAATACATTTTTTCTGTGTTTACAAAACTATTTGATGATGTATTTTCAATTGGAAGTAATTTATAAACAAACCCTTCTTGTACAACATTTCTTTTAATATCTAGGCCAATTCCGTTGAGAGATGTATTATTAAAGTATATTGGTCTTTCCCAATTACCCTTCTGTAGTAAATCAAGGAATGCTAAATCTTTTTTCTCAAGGCCATTTTTATTTCCTTTGACTCTCAAAATAAGTGTATCTTGATAAAAAGCTTTTAAATTTTCTGGTAGTTGATTTTCGTTAAAATCAAAATCAGTAAGATAAAATGATTTTGACGGTACAGTATTATAGTTTCTAAACTGAATTGCTTTTACATTTCTTTCTACAAATTCAATATACTTTTTGAGGTTTATAGATCTGTTATCATTAGCTCTAATTGGGAGATAATCATTGTATCCTCCTTGAATATAATTATCAAGACTTATTGAAAAATCTATTTTTTCTGATTTATTTTTTTTCGACATCATCTGATCAATATACCAATCTGTATTAAAATAACTTAATACAATGACCCTAACATCAGTTCTAAAATTTTCTACCTCTTGAGCATACCAAAGAGGGAAGGTGTCATTATCTCCGCCAGTAAAAAGTATGGAATTAGGTTCACATGCAGCTAATAAATTCTTGGCAGAATCTACTGTTAGATATCTATTTGATCTATCATGATCATCCCAATTCTCAATGGCAAGAATTGATGGTGATGAAAATGATATTAACCCAGAAAGTATCAATGCTATTTTCTTATTATTAATGAGTTTTCCTAAAAAAGAAAAAATTGAAATAATTCCAAATCCAATCCAAATAGAAAAAGCGTAGTAGGACCCAGCGTATATATAATCTCTTTCTCGTGGTTCTATTGGTGGGCTATTTAAATATACGACTAGTGCAAAGCCAGTTAGTATAAATAGGAGAAGTACAACATAAAAATTTTTTCTATCTGAGAAAAATTGAAAGAATAAACCAAGTATCCCCAATATTAAAGGTATCATAAGGTAATTATTTCTTGCCTTATTATTTTCTATTGAGTAAGGAACATCCTCGAATAAATTTAGAAAACTAAGCCAACTTGCACCTTGTATATCAGATGCTCTTCCAGAAAAGTTCCAAAGAAAATATCTCAGATACATATGTCCAACTTGATATTTGAAAAAGAAAACTATATTATCAGAGAAAGTCGGTTTTTCATTTTGAGAAAGTCCTGTGATTTCACGATATCTTTCTATATGATTAGGAGAGGCACTGTACATTCTAGGGAATGGAGTTACTCTTTTAGAATCATATACATATTTTAATTTTTTCTCTTTTATTTCGTACTCATCTTTTCCTCTCTTATATGTGACTCCTGTTTCTTCTTGACCAGTAATATTTGCATCAAAATATTGACCGAAAAATAGAGGTCTATATCCGTATTGTTCTCTTTTCAAGTAAGAAATGAAATTTAAAACATTCTCAGGATTATTTTCATCGATGGGAGGATTGTAATTTGATCTTATTAAAACGATTGAATAAGAAGAATAACCTATTAGTATAAATGAGAAAGAAAGTAATATAGTATTTAGAGTAATCTTCTCTCTTTTTTGGCTATATCTTATTAAATAAAATAGTGTAGTAAGAAATACAATGGAAAAAAGGATTATTCCACTTCCAAATGGTAAACCTAAATTGTTAACAAAAATTATTTCTATTGTATTAGCTAGTGTTGGTATCCCTGGAATAATACCTTCAACTATTAAACCAACAGAAATTAATCCAAGGAAAAGAGATATTACTATACCTCTAAAAGTTACCTCTTTAAATTTTTTAAAATAAATAATTAAGGCAAGGGCTGGTATTGTTACCAAATTTAAAAGATGGACTCCAATTGAAAGTCCCATCATATATGCAATGAGTATTATCCATTTATTTTGATCTTTTTCGTCATCAAGACTTTCCCATTTCAAAATTGCCCAAAAAACAAAAGCTGTAAAGAATGAAGACATAGCATAGACCTCAGATTCTACAGCAGAGAACCAAAATGAATCGGTAAATGTGAATGATAAGGATCCAATAAAACCGGCAAGGATAACTAATACTTTATTATTGTTATTTAATCTTGGGTCTATAATTTTTGATGCTAAATATGTGATTGTCCAAAAAAGGAATAGTATTGTGAATGCACTTGATACAACACTTAGAAAGTTTATAGCTATTGCAATATTTTCTGGAACCCCAAATGCAAACATTGAAAAAAACCTTCCGAGCAAAAGATAAAATGGTGCTCCAGGAGGGTGAGGTACTTCAAGCTTACTAGATACAGCTATGAACTCTCCGGCGTCCCAAAAACTTGCTGTATCTTCAACAGTTATCGAATATACTATGAGTGATATTAAAAAAGCTGTCCAACCAGCAAGATCATTTAATTTTTTATATTCAAACATCATGAACTAATGAATGCGAAAATAATTAAAATTATTATAACCTTATTCTTAATGATTCAGTTATTTTGTTAATTAAATTAAAGCAATTGCATAAAATAATATTAACAAAAATTCTAATATTAGGTGTTTTAAATCTTAAAGGTTCAGATTTTGATACCACTAGTATTTTAAAAAAAATCGATTTACAAATCGAATCAACTTCATCAATAAATAAGATGTACAATTTCCAATTTGATGATGCAGAAAAAGAATTTTTGTGGCTATCTCAAGAATATAAAAATCATCCTTTACCTTCTTTTCTTTTAGGATTAAGTATGTGGTGGAAAATTGATGCTTCATCTGGAAAAGCTGAAAAAATAACAAAGAATCTTGATAATAAGTTTTTAGCACAGATGGATAAAACAATCGATAAAGCATATGATATATATAAAGAGGGAAATAAAATTGATGGAGCATTTTTTTTAGCCGCCTCATTTGCATTTAAAGGTAGACTTCTTGCTGACAGAAAAAAATGGACCCAATCAGCTCTATCAGGTAGAAATGCGATCAAATATCTTAAGGAAATTAAAAAAAATGATATGATGATTCCAGAAATTGATTTTGGAAATGGTCTTTTTAATTATTACTCAGTCTGGATTTCAGATAGATATCCTCTTCTAAAACCTTTGATTAAATTATTTCCAGAAGGAGATAAGCTGAAAGGTATTGAACAGTTAGATAATGCTTCTGGAAATTCTTTTTACACAAGAACAGAAGCCCAATTTTTTTTAATGCGAATTTATTTGAGTGAAAGGAAATTATCAAAAGCATTACAACTTTCAAAGTATCTTCATGATACCTATCCTAATAACTCAGTATTTCATAAGTACTATACTCAAATCTTATATCAAAATGGTAGAATTTCTGAAGCATTTTTGAGTGCTAGAGATATTATAAAAAAATATAAATTGAATACGTTTGGATATAATCAGGATGAGGCAAGAATTTCTCATTTTTTTATTGGCGAATATTATTTTGCTAAAATGGATTTTAAAAATGCAGTTATTAATTATGAGAAGGCAATAAAACTTGCTGAAATATCAGGTAAGGAAAAACTAGGGTATTCATTTTATTCTCATTATTATCTTGGAAAAATTTATTTTGATATGGGGGATTTTAAAAAGTCAAAAGTTTACTTTAAAAATGTAATCAAATTAACAAATAGAAAAGATGAATTAAATCAAAGAGCAAAATTAAATCTTAAGAAAATCAAATAATATTCTTTAATCAATCAAAAAACTAATAAAAACCAAAACATTCTTTAAAATATAGACGTCTAACAAAATAAAATTCTTTATGAAAATTGACACTATAGATAAGAAAATTTTGAAGACTCTTCAAAAAAATGCAAAAATTACAAATGCAAGATTATCCAAAGAGATTGGATTATCTCCTGCTCCAACACTGGAAAGAGTAAGGAAATTAGAAACTAGAGGAATTATCAGTGGCTATCATGCAAAATTAGATAAATCTAAAATTGGATTGGGTGTTAGTACTTACGTAATGGTATCATTGAAAAGTCATAACAAAAAAAATCTTGATTTATTTATTGAGAAAATTAAAGATGTTGAAAATATTGTAGAGTGTCATCATATCACTGGTTCTGGGGATTTTATATTAAAAGTAGTAGCAAAAGATATTGAATCGTATCAAAAATTAATGCTCGAGAAGGTTAGTGAAATTGAGTCTACTGATAGTTTACAATCGATGGTAATATTATCTACTTTCAAAGATAATAAAGAGATGCCTCTATGAGATAAATGAAAAATATTATTCTAGACTCAGGCGATATTAAAAATAAGATCAATAGAATCTCTTTTGAAATTATTGAAAAAAATTTTGATAAGGATGAAATTATAATGGTTGGTTTACTCCCAAATGGAAAATATTTATCCAAAGAAATAAGCGAATGCGTTAAACAAAATTCAGAAATTAGTATGAGTGCTATTCATTTTAATTTTGATAAAAAAAAAAGAAAAATCTCTTGTGAGGAATCTGATTTTGATTTTAATGATTTAAAAAATAAAACTGTAATTGTTGTAGATGATGTAATGAACACTGGATCATCTATAATGTACGCTATAAATACCATTCTTAACTTTTCACCAGAAAAGATTCAAGTTGGAGTTTTAGTTGAGAGAAATTATAAAAATTTTCCAATTATACCTGATTATAAAGGTCTGGAGCTAAGTACTTCACCTGAAGAACATGTTAAGGTAGAACTTGGAAATTCACCTAAAGTTTTGATAATATGATATACATAACAAGAAAAGAACACTTTAATGCCGCACATAAATTATATAACCCTGATTGGTCTGAGGAAAAAAACAGAGATGTATTCGGAGTATGTTCCAATGAAAATTGGCATGGACATAATTATGAAATTTTAGTCACAGTAAAAGGAAAAGTTGATACTGACTCTGGTATGATAATTAACTTAAAGTCATTATCTGATATAATCAAGGAAGAAATTCTTGACAAAGTCGATCATAAAAATTTAAATATTGATGTTCCATTCTTGGAAGGAGTAATTACAACAACTGAGAATGTGACAATTAAGTTTTGGGAAGTTTTGGAGAATAGACTCAAACAAGATAATATCTGTAAATTACATAGGATTCGTCTATATGAGACACCTAGAAATTTTATAGATTATTATGGCGAGAAATAATTCAGATTTATTTATTGTTTGTGGTGAGAGGTCAGGAGATTTGCATGGTTCTGAGTTAGTTAAAGAGCTTTTTAAAATAAATCCAAATCTAAAAATTCATTGTTGGGGTGGTGACTTATTAAAAAGTGCAGGTGCAATTTTGCTTGAGGATTATAAATCTTATTCTGTAATGGGATTTTATGAGGTATTAAAGAGATTATATTTTCTATACAAAAAAATTGAAAAATGTAAAATTGACATACTAAAACTAAATCCAAAAAGAGTTCTTCTTATTGATTTTCCTGGTTTTAATTTGAAAATTGCAAAATTCTGTAAAAGAAATAATATTAAGGTTGATTATTATATTCCTCCAAAAACTTGGGCTTGGAATTCTAAGAGAAATATTGTTCTAAAAAAAAACATAAATAGCATCTATTCTATTCTCCCATTTGAGAAAAATTATTTCATGGGTGAAGGTATAGACATAAATTATATTGGTAATCCATTAGTTCATAGAATAAAAAAAAATAAACTAAAAAAGACAGATAATTATATTGCTCTTTTTCCAGGAAGTAGAGAAACTGAGATCAAATATTCACTACCTATTCTAATCCAATTAGTAAAAAAAATTAAAGATGAGAAGTTTTTAGTTTTTGGCGTGTCAAATATTTCCTCATTATTGTATGAGGGAATATTGAAGTATGATCACGTGGAGATAGTATATGATGATACTTACGGATCGTTAGATAAATGTGAATCTGCTGTAGTAATGTCAGGAACTGCCAGTCTCGAAGTCGCTTTAACTAATACTCCTCATGTTGTTGTATTTAAAGCTTCTTATACATCTTATTTAATTGCAAGGCTTCTCGTTAAGTTGAAACATATTTCGTTAGTTAATTTAATTTTGGGTAAGGAAATAGTAAAAGAGTTGATTCAGGATAATTTCAACATTAATAACCTAATAAATGAATTGAAATCACTTAAAAAGAATCAGATAAAGAAGCTGATGAGAGAAAATTTTTATGAATTAAGAAGAAAAATTGGTAATACTAATTCTTCTAAAAAATTAGCAGAAATTATATACAAGGAAATATTATGATTTTCTTGTCAATACTTCGTCAATGATGCCATATTCTTTGGCTTCCTCAGATCTCATCCACTTATCTCTGTCGGAATCTTTCTCAATTTGACTGTATGATTTTCCGGTATGTTCAGAAAGAATATTATATAGATCTTTCCTAAGTTCCTGCATTTGTTTGAGAGTGATTTCCATGTCAGTAGATTGTCCCTGCATTCCGCCAGAAGGTTGATGAATCATAACTCTTGAATGTTTTAAAGCTGATCTTTTACCCTTTGCTCCTCCAGATAACAAAACAGCACCCATTGATGCAGCCATGCCAGTACAAATTGTTGCAACATCGGGAGATATATACTGCATTGTATCATAGATACCTAGTCCTGCATATACTGAACCACCTGGACTATTGATGTAAAGTAATACATCTTTTTTTGAGTCAACCGACTCTAGGAATAGCAGTTGTGCTGTTATTATGTTTGATATATTTTCCTCAATTCCCATGCCTAAGAATATAATTCTATCCATTATAAGCCTAGAAAATACGTCAATCTCTCTGAAATTTGTAGGCCTCTCCTCAATTACAGCTCTTGTCATGCTTTCAACCCTTTCTGTATACTTGTCAAAGGTTAAGCCATTTATATTTTTATCCTTTACTAAAAACTTTCTTAATTCCTTTTTGTTCATGATTACAATTTACTAGCTAACGTTTTAAATTTATCAAATGTTATAGACTTTTTTGTAATAGTTGATTTTTCTTTAATAGTATTAAATACTTTATTTGACTTAACTTGATTAAAGATTTTTAAATAATTTTCGCCTTTATTGTGCTTAAGATAATTATCTACGAACTTATTAATATCTTTCCCAACATTTTGCATACCAGATGACATAAGCTGTTGCTCTATTTGACTTTTTGCAACCTGCTCAATTTCTTCATTTTCTACTGAAATTTTATACTTCTCAACAATATCATCAACTATATATGACCATTTAATTTGTTTGCAATAATCTTCAAACTGTTCATTTATTATTTTTTTTGATGTTTCTTCATCATTATTTTTTTTCACCCAGTCCTCAACATAACCATTTGGCATTTCAATTTTATTTTTTGATAATAATTCATTTTCAATAATTCTATTAAGATAGAATTCAGTTTCTCTCATGTAATTAAACTCAATAGACTTTTTGATTTCTGCATTGAAATCTTTCTTGTTTTTTACTTTTCCTGGACCAAAAATTTTATCAAAAAACGTAGTATTTAATTGAGCTGGTGTTCTTTCAATTATGTTTTCAATTTGAAGTGCTACCTTAGATGGTATATCTTTTAATTTTATTGAGTCACCTAATATCTGAGAAACTGTTCCCTCATCATTTTTTGAAAGTTTTTTTAGATCAATATTTATTCTGTCATTTAATTTTTTACCTATCAGTTTTTTTGATTCTTTTTTGTCTAATATTTTAATGTCCAATAACCCTTTATGCTCTTTATCCTTGTATGTTATTTTTGAATATATGTTTGACTTTTCCGTAACTTCTTTTAGATTATTAACATCTGCATATTGAACTTTTAGGTTTTCAATTGTTTCATTTATTGTTTTGCTTTCTACCTTTATATTGTAAAGTGTAAACTTATTTTTTTTTGAAAATGATTCAATTTTAAAGTCACTGAGATGACCTACATGAAATTTAAAAAAAATATCTTTTAAATTATTTAAATCAGCTTTATCGATGTCGCTTTCTTTAGCTATTGGTTCTCCAATAATTTTAATTCTCTCTTCTTTTATGTAGCTATTAATTTTTTCGCTGATTATTTTATTTATTTCTTCAATTAATACTGATTTACCATACATTTTCTTGATTAGCTGTACTGGTACCATTCCAGGTCTAAACCCTTTTAGATTTACTCTTTTTTTTAATTCTTTAAGTTTACTTTCGAATGGATTTATGTAATCCTTATTTTCAACAATGATGTCAATTGAAGATTCGGTATTTGAAATTTTTTTTTTGTTGATTTTCAACTTTTTATATTTAAAATGTGCGGATGGAGGGACTCGAACCCCCATGCCTCTCGGCGCTAGATCCTAAGTCTAGTGCGTCTACCAATTTCGCCACATCCGCTTAATTATAAGGTTTGCAAATCTAGAGATAAATTATTTTAATGAGAAAAATTAATTTAATTTATCTTTATGCATATGAAAGTAAAATATTCAGTTAAGACCAAAGAAGAGGATAATAAATTAATTATAAGTGCTTACAGAAAACTACTTAGACATTCTAAGTCAATTATTAATAGTTCTGATTCAAAAAAAATCAAAAAAGCATTTAGAATAGCTCTTGATGCACACAAAGACATGAGAAGAAAATCAGGAGAGCCATATATAATTCATCCAATTAGCGTAGCTCAGATCTGTGTTCAAGAAATAGGTCTAGGAACTACCTCTATTATTGCAGCATTGCTTCATGATGTTGTTGAAGACACTGATTATACCTTAGAATTTATAGAGAAAGAGTTTGGTAAAACAGTTGCTAATTTATGCGATGGGTTAACAAAAATTAGAGGCGTATTTACTCCAGGATCCTCTCTTCAATCTGAAAATTTCAAAAAAATGTTATTAACTCTAGTAGATGATATGAGAGTTATATTAATAAAAATTGCTGACAGATTACATAATATGAGAACCCTAGATAGCATGTCAAGAAGTGCACAACTTAAGAATTCATCAGAGACTATTTACATATATTCTCCCATAGCTCACCGTCTTGGTTTATTTTCTATAAAGTCAGAATTGGATGATTTATATCTAAAGTATACAGAAAAAAAAATGTACAAAAAGATAAAAAAGAAATTAAAAGACAGTAAATCAGATAGAGACAAGTTTATCAGAAAATTCATAAGGCCAATCAAAAAGAAACTGATTGAAAGTAAACTTGAATACAAGATTAAGGGTAGAACAAAATCAATATATTCTATAAATAATAAGATAAAAAATCAGAATAAATCTTTTGAAGAGATTTATGATATTTTTGCCGTCAGAATTGTTCTCAAATCAAAATTGGACGATGAAAAAAGCCATTGTTGGAAAGCATATTCATGTGTGACGGATTGCTATCAACCAAATCCTGACCGGTTAAAAGACTGGATTGCTACTCCCAAGACGAATGGCTATGAATCCTTACACACGACTGTCATGAGTAATTCTGGTAAATGGGTTGAAGTACAGATAAGGAGTGAAAGAATGAATGATATAGCTGAGAAAGGATTTGCTGCCCATTGGAAATACAAAGAAAAACTTAAAGGAAATTCTCAGTTTGATAACTGGATAAGTTCAGTTAAAGATTTAATTAGCCAAAAAAATTATTCTCCTCAAGAATTTTTAGATGATTTTAAAGGAAACTTGTATAACGACGAAATTTTTGTTTTTACACCTAAAGGAGATTTAATAACATTACCAAATAACTCTACAGTTTTAGATTTTGCATTCTCTATTCATTCGGAGTTAGGATCAAAATGTACTGGTGCTAAAATTGATGATAAATTAGTTCCTATAAACCATAACCTGACCTCAGGAGATCAAGTTGAATTATTGACATCATCAAATCAAAAACCAAATGAGGACTGGTTAAATAAGGTGGTTACATCGAAAGCAAAGTCAGCAATCAAAGCAAAAATTACTAGGCAAAGAAAAAATATTTCTAATCAGGGAAAGGACCTACTAAAGAGAAAATTGAAACAATTAAAAATTGAATTTGATGAGAATATATCAAAGGTTGCTAGTTATTTTCAGTATAAAAGCATTATAGAGTTTTATTATGAAATAGCAAAGGGAACATTTAATCTGAAGAGAATTAAAGAGTATGTTGATTATGAAAAAGAAATTAAGGATAAAAATAAGAGTGCAGTAATTAATAAAGATATTGATAGGTCAAAACTTACAAGAAAAGCGTCTCTAAAATCCAAATTAGTGGAGTTTGAAGGTAAGAGGGATGACATAAAATATTCACTCTCAAAATGCTGTAAACCTATCCCAGGTGATGATATTTTTGGTTTTGTTTCGGTCAATGAAGGAATAAAAGTTCACAGGACAAGTTGTAAGAATTCTCCAGAGTTACTCTCGAAATATGGTTACAGAATAATTAAAGCAAATTGGTATTCTCATTCTGATACTAACTTAATTACATCTTTAATTATTGATGGAACGGATAGGGTAGGCGTCATTGATGATGTAACAAAAATAATTTCATCTCAATTGAAGGTTAATATGAAATCTATTAACGTGGACTTGAAAGATGGAATTTTTCACGGAAAGATTGAATTATTTGTTTCTGATACCTTGCAATTATCTAAATTGATAAAGAAATTACAGAAAGTTAAAAATGTAACTTTTGTGAACAGAGTCGACTAAGTTTATGGATAATAAATTAATTCTTGAACAGGTAAAAAAAATATTGGACAAACATCTTGAACTTAAAGGTTTAAGAAAAACTCAAGAAAGATATGCAATTATCAAAGAAATTTATTCTTTTGATCATCACTTCGATGCTGATGAGCTTTATTCTCAAATGATCAAAAAAAAATATAGAGTAAGTAGAGCAACTATTTATAATACCTTGGATTTACTTGTCAGTTTAGAGCTGGTATCAAGACATGTTTTCAAAGAAAATATTGCTAAATATGAAAAATCGTTTGGATTTAGACAGCATGATCATATTATATTAGATAATGAAGAAATTATAGAGTTCTGTGATCCAAGAATACAATCTATCAAAAACACACTGGAGGAAATGTTTGATGTTAAGATTAAAAATCATTCTTTATACTTCTTTGGTGAAAAAAATAAAAAATAGATGTCGGTTGATGTTTTGTTAGGTTTACAGTGGGGTGATGAAGGGAAAGGGAAAGTAGTCGATTTTCTAGCCCCCAAATATGATTTTATTGCTAGATTTCAAGGTGGACCAAATGCAGGTCATACACTTAAATTTGATGATAAAAAACATGTTTTACATCAAATACCTTCTGGTATTTTCAGAAAGAATAAACATAACATAATCGGTAATGGAGTTGTTTTAGATCCAGTAATATTTAAAAATGAGGTTGATTCTATTCATGAAAAATTTAAAATTAATTTACACGAAATAATATCGATTTCTAATAAAGCCCAATTAATTTCTCCTGTTCATAGGCTCTTAGATAAGGTTTTAGAAAAAAATAAAGGTGACAAGAAAATTGGTTCTACACTAAAGGGAATAGGTCCTACATATCAGGATAAAATTGGTAGGCATGGACTCAGGGTAGGTGATGTTTTATCAAAATCATTCAAGGATAAATATGACAAACAAAAATCTTATCATGATTATTTCTTGGATGGTCATTATGATGACAACTTTAAATTAGAGGAAGAAAATTTTTTTCTTTCTGTTCAATTTTTGAAAAAATTTGAGATTACTGATACTGAGTATTTAATCAATAACAACTTAAATAAAGAGAAAAAATTTTTAGCAGAGGGTGCTCAGGGGACACTCCTTGATATTGATTTTGGTAGCTACCCATTTGTAACATCCTCAAATACAACAACTGCTGGAGCTTGTATAGGTCTGGGTATTTCACCTAGAAACATTTCAAATGTATATGGTATTTTCAAGGCATACTGTACTAGAGTTGGAGCAGGACCTTTTCCAACTGAACTTTTTGACGATGTTGGAGATACTATAGCTCATAATGGTAATGAATTTGGTTCAACTACAGGAAGGCCGAGGAGATGCGGATGGTTAGATATACCTGCTCTTAAATATTCTGTAATGTTAAATGGTGTTACTCACTTATACATTATGAAGGCGGACGTTTTATCAGATTTTGATGAAGTTAAGGTTTGTACAGGATATATTTATGATGGAAAAGAGATTGACTATTTTCCATCTATTATTGATACAGATAATATAAAACCTGTTTATACTGTGTTTCCTGGGTGGACATCTAAAGTTAATGAATCTAGAAGGTATGAAGACTTAGAAGATAACTTTAAGGACTATATTACATTTATAGAGGATAGTGTAGGAGTTAAGATTAAATTAATATCTCTTGGTCCTGACAGAGAGGAAACTGTTTTATTAGATTAATTTTTTGATAAATCAAATATGTTTTAGTTTTGCTAAAATATTTTTGAATGTCATTACTACTTAATTCTGTTACAGTATCTGATACGACATCTAAATATTTTAATTCAAAAGTTAATATCCTAATTGATAGTAAAGGCATTATTAAAAAGATATCAAAAAATAAGATATCAGATAAAGTCAAGAAAGTAGTTGATCTTGAGGGTCTTTATATTAGTGAAAGTTGGTTCGATTTTAATGCAAACTTTTGTGACCCTGGGTATGAGTATAAAGAAAATTTAAAGTCTGGTGTACATGTTGCAATTAATTCAGGATTTCTTGATGTTTTGATTACTCCAAATACTAATCCTATAATTCAAACTAAAGCCGATGTTTCTTATATTCAAGAAAAATCATTGAATAATTTTTGTAAGATTCATCCTTCTGCAGCAATATCTAAAAATTTTAATGGTAAAGATTTGAATGATATTATTGATCTTCATAACTCTGGTGTTAAAGCGTTTACTAACTCATATTCATGTAAGGAAAGTAGTGAAATGATAATGAATTCATTACTTTATTTGAATCAAATTGATACTTTATTACTAACTAAACCTAAAGATCGATCCTTTTCAGATGGCGTTGTCAATAATGGTTACTATAGTAATACTGTAGGTCTTAAAGGTATTCCAAGAATTTCCGAGAGTATTGCAGTTGAAAGAGATTTGTCTATTTTAGAATATGTTGGTGGGAAAATTCACTTTTCTGGTATTTCAACAAAAGAATCAGTTTCAATTATTAGAGATGCAAAAACAAAAAAATTAAATGTAACATGTGATGTTCCAATTCATAATTTGATTCTTGATGATTCAAACGTTGTCAGTTTTGATCCTAACTATAAGGTTGATCCTCCTCTTAGAACTAAAGACGATATTGATGCATTAATTGAGGGAATAAATGATGGTACTATAGATATTATAGCCTCACACCACGAACCTCAAGATATTGATACAAAAAAGTGTGAATTTGAAAAAGCAAACTTTGGGGTGATATCACTACAAACTTTCTTTTCTAATATTGTTCAACTTTCCAGAAAAATTCCACTTGAAAATTTAATTAAAACATTTTCTACTAATCCAAAAAAAATACTTGGTGTTGAAACCTATTCAGTTGTTGAGGGCTCAAAAGCATCGTTTACAGTATTTGATCCTGACGGTTCTTGGGATTATAATGAAAATTCGAATCTCTCAAAATCAATTAATTCGCCCTGGTTAAATTGGTCACTTAAAGGAAAAGTTAAAGCGGTGATTAAAGACAATAGGATAAAAGAAATTAATTAATGCAAAAACTAGATTTATCAATTATTATTCCTGCATTTAACGAGGTACAATCAATTCCTCAGCTTTATAATCTGATTACTGATAAACTAAGCAAAAAGCCACTGAGTTATGAGGTTATTTTCATTGATGATGGAAGTAATGATGATACTTGGAAAGAAATGCAAAAAATTACTATTTCTGATAAAAAAGTAAAAGCGATAAAGTTTTCAAAGAATTATGGTAAATCAGATGCCCTCGATGCAGGATTTAAAGAGTCTGAAGGTGATTATATTTTAACGATGGATGCGGACTTACAAGACGATCCGTCAGAGATATATGAATTATTTCAACTTATAAAAAATGAAAAATTTGATTTAGTGAGTGGTTGGAAAAAGAAAAGAAATGATCCAATTACAAAAACAATTCCATCAAAATTTTTTAACTATGTTACAAGGGTTTTTTCTGGTATTGAGCTTAATGATTTTAACTGTGGAATTAAAATTTATAGAAAAGAGGTTATAAAATCAATCAATTTGTACGGAGAGATGCACAGATATATTCCTCTAATTGCTAAATGGAATGGATATAATTTTATTGGAGAGAAAATTGTTAAGCATAATAAGCGTAAATTTGGAATGACAAAGTTTGGTATGGAAAGATTTATCAGGGGTTTTTTAGATTTATTGTCTGTTAGTTTTGTTTACAGATTCAAACAGAGACCTATGCATTTTTTTGGTTCATTAGGCGTCCTGTTTTTCTTGATTGGTTTTGTTTCAGTTGGTATGATTGTATATGAAAAAATATCTAAAATCTCGGAGAATATACCCATCGAATTTATAAGACCAGTTACTGACCAGCCCCTATTCTATATTGCACTAGTTGCAATTGTTATTGGCGTCCAACTTTTTTTAGTTGGTTTCTTATCAGAGCTATTTATTCAGATAAATTCAGACAAGAAGAGATATAAAATAGACAAAACAAAAAATGTCTAAATCTATCAAGTACTCAATTGTTGTAGCAGTATACAACAGGCCTGAGGAAATGGAGGAGCTATTATATAGCTTAAATAATCAATCATATAAAAATTTCGAGTTGATTATTGTAGATGATGGTTCCCAAATGTCATCAAGAGATGTTTATAATTTTTACAAGAAAAAATTTCAAATATCTTATTTCTTCATAGATAATCAAGGACCAGCAATGGCAAGAAACTTTGGAGTTAACAAAGCATCAGGTGAATGGATTATTTTTTTTGATTCAGATTGTACAATTCCAAGAGATTATTTTTTAGTTGTGGAAAAATTTTTGAACGAAAATAAGATTGATTTCTTTGGTGGTCCTGATATGATGGATGAAAGTTTCTCGTACCTACAAAAATCAATTAATTATTCTATGACCTCATTATTTACAACTGGAGGAATTAGAGGAGGAAAAAAATCTATTGATAAATTTTTACCAAGATCTTTCAATATGGGAATCAAAACAAATGCTTTTAAAAGTGTTAATGGGTTCTCTAATATTCGACAGTATGGTGAAGATTTAGATCTTTCATATAAGTTATTATTTTCAAATAAAAAATCAGCATTAATTCCAGATGCGAAGGTTTATCATAAAAGAAGAACAAATTTATTTAAGTTTTTCAGCCAGATGTTTAAGTCTGGAAAGGGAAGAAGATTTCTAGATGAAAAGTATAGTGGCACATTCAGAATATTTCACTTATTCCCTTCATTTTTTGTTTTAGGGTTTTCTTTGATTATTATATTTCAGTTTTTAACACTTGATGTATTTTTTATATTAAATATTATTTATTCAATCTACTTTCTTACTGTATTTATGCACTCCTCATTATTGAATTCAAATCCAATAATAGGTTTTATGTCTGTTTTAACAACAATCGCTCAATTTCTAGGATACGGTATCGGATATCTATATGGCTTATTTAGAAACTGATATTATCATATCAGACTTTATTATTCCATGTTTTATAATTTCTGATGTTTTTAAAAATTTTTCTGGTTTTATTAAATCAATATGTAGTCCGGATGATTCAAATCTAATTTTAAAATCATTTCCATATTTTCTCAGATGGTCTGATTGTCCGTAATATTTTTCTCTATCTTTTGATGAAACAATAGAATTATCTTGAAATGTTGTTTCTGGAATTGGGTTGTAAAAAGGTATCATAACTATACCAAAACCATTTTTTTTGAGGACTCTTTTTATCTCCTTAAGGGCTAAAATATCATCCTCAACATGTTCAAGTACGTGATTACACAGAACAAGATCAAAATAATTATCTTCAAAAGGAATATTGTGAATATCCATCTTTACATCAGCCAATGGAGAGTAAAGATCTGCGGTGACATATTGGAAATTGGGATTTTTTTTAAATTTTTTTGTTAGACAAGCTTCTGGGGCTATATGTAGAATATTCATTTTTTTATTAAAAATTCTCTTGACGTCTCTCATGTATAAATAAAGAAATCTATGTCTTTCAAGTGATAAACAATTTGTACATAATGCATTTTCTCTGGCCTCTCTTCCATATGGAAAAAAAGTTGAAAATTGACTTCCACAGATAGGACAAGAAACTTTATTCCCTCGGTAAAAAAGTGAAATTATATAGAAAAATGGTTTACTAATTCTTTGTAAAAGAGTCCTAGGTAATTTTCTAAGAAAAAATCCAACAAGTGACTTAATCATTTTTCAGGTTTCCAAGATAATTTTCTGGAGATAATGATAGTAGTTCTTTTTTAACCGATTTATCTACTGGTAACTCGTTAATAAATTCTTTTATGGATTTTTCATTTATATTTTTATTTCCACGAGTTAAATCTTTTAGTATCTCATAAGGGTTTTCTATATTTTCTCTTCTCAAAATAGTTTGTATTGCCTCCGATACTACTGCCCAATTGTCTTTCAGATCTATATTTATAATTCTTTCGTTAACGTCAATTTTTTTGAGTCCATTAATTAATGAATCTAGGGCAATTTTAATATGTGATAGAGGCACTCCGATATTTCTAGATACAGTCGAATCAGTTAAATCCCTTTGCAGTCTGGAAACTGGTAATTTTTCCGCAAGAAATATTAATTGAGAATTTGCAATCATTAAATTTCCTTCTGCATTTTCAAAATCAATTGGATTTACTTTGTGAGGCATTGCCGATGATCCAACTTCTTGTTTATTTACTTTTTGAATTAGGTAGTTAATTGATATATAGTGCCAAATATCTTTGCACATATCTATTAATATTGTATTAATTCTTGATAGATTATGAAACTTTGAAGCCATATTATCATAGTGTTCAATCTGTGTAGTCGGCTTACTTCTTTCCAGACCAATTCTTTCTAAAAATTTATCCGAAAATTTATCCCAGTTAATCTTTGGAAATGCAGCATAGTGTGCATTTAAATTTCCTGATGCACCACCAAATTTTCCATTATTTGGTATCTTATTTAACGATTTGATTTGGTTCAAAAGTCTTACTTCAAATACTTTGAATTCTTTTCCAAATGTAGTTGGTGTTGCTGGTTGACCATGCGTCCTTGAAATCATGGCAACATCTTTAAGTTTACTAGAAATATGATTCAATTCATTGATTAATTTTTTATAACATAATGAGATAACATTATCCATTGAATCTTTTAACATGAGAGGTACTGCAGTATTATTTATATCTTGAGAGGTGAGACCAAAATGAATAAATTCTTTAAATTTTGAAAGTTTAAGCTCATCAAATTTCATTTTAATGAAATACTCAACTGCTTTGACATCGTGATTTATCTCTTTCTCTAACTCTTTAATTTTTACAGCATCTTCCAAAGAGAAGTTGTCATATATAGATTTGATATCTTTTTTATCATTATTAGTTAGTGATTGAAAAATTTTAATATCAGTATTTGATAGTTCTATAAAGTATTGTACCTCAATAAATACCCTATACTTTATAAGTGCATACTCAGAAAAATAATTTGAAAGTTCAGATGTTTTATTGTGATATCTACCGTCAATGGGAGATATTGATTTTAAAAAAAATACACTGTCACTCATAAGCAAATTTAAAGAATAATTGTAACAGATGTCCTATACTAACGTTATTAGGTTTAATGAGTGAATTTAGAACAGTCAAAATATCTATGGATGGCGAGAACATAGATTTGAAAGTTAAAAAGTCTGAGACTATTCTTGATGCCGCCCTCGAAAATGATATTGATTTGCCATATTCATGTCAAAGTGGTGTCTGTACAGCGTGTATGGCACACTTGAGTAGTGGTAAGGTCGAGATGGAAGTCTCTGATGGACTGTCAGACGAGGAGATTGATGATGGATATATACTATGTTGTCAGGCATTACCAACTTCAGACAATGTTGAAATTGAAGTTGACTAATTCTTTTCACACTTATTGTATAATTATTACTTGAAATAAACGAATTATTATAATACATTTGCTGATATTTTTTCCTTAATAACATCTAGATGAGACAATTAAAAATCACACAATCGATAACCAATAGAAGAGAAAGCCACACACTTGAAAAGTATTTTACGGAAGTAAGTGGCGTTCCTATGATCACTCCAGAGGAAGAAGTTAGACTCGCAAAAGAAATTAAAAAAGGTAACCAAGACGCATTGGATAAACTTGTAAGAGCAAATTTGAGATTCGTTGTCTCAGTAGCAAAGCAGTATCAAAATAGAAGCCTTCCATTAAATGATTTAATTAACGAAGGGAACTTGGGTTTAATTAAAGCAGCTAAAAAGTTTGATGAAACTAAAGGCTTTAAATTTATATCTTATGCTGTGTGGTGGATAAGACAGTCTATAATGCAGGCACTTGCAGAACAGTCAAGAATTGTTAGATTACCGATGAATAAATCTGGTGCAATTAATCAGATAAGGAGAGCTTACGCAGAATTAGAGCAAAAGTACGAGAGAGAGCCAACTGAGGAAGAAATTGCAGAAAATCTTGATATGAAAACAACCGAGGTGAGAAGTACGCTTGGCGCTGAGGTAAAACAGATGTCGATGGATGCACCATTTGGTGAAGATGATTCTGGTTCTCTTCTAGATGTCCTTGAGAATGACTCAGAGGGACCTACAGATACTGGATTGGTATTTAACCATTCACTAAAAATTGAAACTATGAGAGCATTATCTACTCTTACTCCAAGGGAAAGAGATGTGGTCCTAATGAGTTTTGGTATCGGTTTCGACAATCCCTACACACTTGAAGAAATTGGTGATGTAATGGGCCTTACAAGAGAGAGGGTAAGGCAGATTAGAGAGAAAGCACTTCAGAAACTTAGAGAGCCTGGTAAGAATAGAAGACTTAAAGAATTCTGTGCAAATTAATACAACTATTTTTCCGGTTTAAACGTCATATATTAACATTTCTATATTATTTTAGTACCAATGAAGTATTTGCATTTAATATTATTATTTTTTGTTTTATCATGTTCTGAAAAAGCTAATGTTAGCGAGGATTTTTCAGAGTCAAAAGTTATTAAGTTAGACCCAGTTAAAAAACCAATAGTTGTTGGTAATAAAAAATACGAGGGACCAGATAAAATAATGTACATATTCGAGGGGAGAAAGCATGGTGATATTGATTTGTCAAAGCCTTCTAGGTTTGGAGTATATCCTCCAGATATTAATGAAAGAGCTCTCAAGGAAATGAAGAAAAGGAGTAGTTCTAATTACTCTATTTCAAATGTAAACCCAACATCAAATACTTTTTCCACCTATGCTCAGGAGAAAGCTATATTTGAAGACAGGGGACCATATAATGTCCCTGGTAGAGTGAGGTCTATAATTGTTGACTCAAGAGACATCTCAAATAAAACATGGATTATTGGTGGCGTTGGTGGTGGTATTTATAAAACCACTGACAGTGGTGTAAATTATGAACATTTGACACCTGAATTGGACAACGCTTATATAACTGCATTGGTTCAAGGAGAACAAAATCCAAACATTATCTATGCCGGAGCTGGTGCTGCATGGACATATGCAAGTGCGGGTTTTAGCGGTGGAAGTATGTACAAATCAAATGATGGTGGAAATAATTGGAATAATATTTCTCTCAAAGACTCTCTAGGTAATGTTGACCAAAAATTTAGATCAATAAGTAGAATGGTTATAGATCCAAAAGATGATGATATCCTAACAATTGCCACGTGGGCAGGTTCTAGCTTTGCAAATGATAACGCAGCTGGATTTATTTATAGAACAGAAGATGGTGGAAATACTTGGGAGCAAATTTACCAAGGTGGTCCCCAACAGAGGATAACACAACTTATTTCAGCTCCAAATGATTCAAAAATTCTTTATGCATCAGTATCTCAAGTTGGTGTACTTAAATCCACTGATGGTGGGAAAAGTTGGTATAATCCTGGTAACCTAGGTCTTACTGGGTCTCTTAGTTATGATAATCCTGATGGCTTATATAACGTATCAGGGTCATCTAATTTTGAAAGAATAGAAATTGATATTTCAAGAAATAATTCTAATATACTATATCTTGCTGCTACACAAGATTGGGATTATACTCAGGCAACTGGTAATAGGTTTTCAAAACTTTTTGTTTCATATGATGGGGGGACTTCATGGAATTTGATTAGAAATGATGATGGAACTGATGATGACTGGTTAAATGGTATTGGCTGGTTTGCAAACTCCATAATGATTCATCCTTTTAATGATAGCATTATTTACCATGCATCAGCGAATATGCAAAGATCGAAATTACTACCAAAGGATGGTGTACCTTCTAGCACATCATCAACGATAATAACAACTGAAAATATTTCATCTAAAATTAAAATTCAGAACATTTGGGGTGGTTCTTCTGTTGGTGTTGGTACTGACTGGGACGACTATTCGTCAAATCCAGACTTTGAAAATGTTGAGATCAGATTTGGTCCCGGAAAATCTCAAAAAGCATATAGATTTAGCGTTCCTGAAGGCTCAACAAGTGGAGTATCTTCCCAGTTTTATACATATCAAGATTATGTTGATGTTCCTTTCGAAGTTTGGAACATGTCAACAGATCCTGCTCAACAGATGACAGTGTCATTTAGAGATAATAATAACAATGGAAAATTTGATTTAAATACGGATTTCAACTTAAGTAGAGAATATTTATTTACTCAAAATATTCCTTACGATGAGACAATGTCTCAGTCTGATGTTAGTAAGCAAAACGGTCAATTGCACAAAACAACCTATTTAGTTTGGTTATATTCTCAGGATGGTACAACTTGGGATGAATCAAGTTTACCTGAATCTAAAATAAACATAACCAATGTTGATGCTACAATTAAAACATTCAAAAAAGATCTAATTAACATAACTGATTATTATACAGGAGCTACAATTAATCAAAACGTTCATGTAGATCACCACATATTCAAACCTATACTCAATGAAAATGATTCAACATTTAGTTTTATTTTAGGAACTGACGGTGGAGTTGTATTGTCAAAAACAAAAAAGGATCCAGGTGTAGTCGACGGAGATTTCTTTAATGCTGGTGTTTTATCTGACAGCTGGTATGAAGCTCAAGGAGGTCTTAACACAACTCTTGTATGGGGTTCAGATAAAGTTAAAGGAAAAGACCAATACCTTTTAGGTGCTCAGGACCACGGTACATTCCTATCAAATAAGGATTTTGATGCATCTGACACTTCAATGTACAAAGCTCAACTTGGTGGGGACGGATTTGAAGTATTGACTCATTTCACTGATCCTCTAAAGATGTTTGCTGGATCCCAAAATAATAATACAGCTCGTTCACTTGATGGTGGAGAAACTTGGTATACCGTGCCAGGTATACCCGACTACAGAAATGGTCCTTTCAATTCTCAATACGAGACATCTTACCAAGATCCTGATGTGGTATACTCTATAAGCAGAAGCGGTGTAGGGAGAAGTAATGACTGGGGTACATCTTGGACAAATACTCAAATCACAGGAGCTAATTGGGGAAATTTATTATCGTATCATGATGTTAAGGTATCAAGAGCTAATCCAAGGTTTGTGTGGGCTGGTGGATTTATGGGTGATTTTGCTGATATATATGTATCATCAGATTGGGGTGAGACATATAACCCAGTGAATGACTTTAGTAATATGGGTGTGATATCTGGTATTTATACTCACCCAACAGAAGACTCAACAGCTTTCATTTTATTTAGTTTCTATGGATTCACAAAGATCATTGAGACAAATGATTTAGGAAATACTTGGAAAGATATTTCAGGATTTGGTCCTACATCATCAGGTGTCTCAGTATCATCAAAAGGTTTTCCAAATGTTGCGGTTCATTCCCTAATTGTTATGCCAAATGATCCAAATATAATATGGGCTGGTACTGATATAGGCCTTGTTGAAACAAGAGACAGAGGCAATAACTGGCATCTTGTTGAGTCTAATCTACCACATGTTGCAATTATGGATATGAAGTTAAAAGATGAAGGGCAGATTGTTATTACTACCTATGGCAGAGGTGTGTGGACTGCGACAATAGATGATCTCAAAGATTATGAACCAAAACCTGCAATAATTCCACCTGTAATTCAAGACGCTAAACAAGTTGATGACGAAGCGCTCTATATTATCAACTCTACTATTCAATTTAAATCAATTTATGATTCTCTTGAGATTGCTGCGAACGGAACCATTTGGAAAACAATAAAAGATTCAATTAGTATAGAAACAAAGGATATAATATTTAATGTAGATTCTAAGGGTAACTATACATTACAGGCATTTGGTTATAAAGATGGTGTATCATATCCTTCAAATACTTTTGATCTATACCTTAATCCAACATTAGAGCCAAGGACAGAGTACAGTACTACATTTAGTGATCTTGTTGGTGATGAGTTCGGGCTTGACAGATTTAGGATTGGTTCTCAAGGTGGGTTCCAAGGAAGGCAACTGCATACCGAACATCCATACGAGTCAGGCGTTGCTGGAGGTTATGACAACGGTTACAGTGTCCATGCTCTACTAAATATTCCTATTATAATAACAGATTACACTCCATCTATAAGATTTAAAGAGATTGTTCTTGTAGAACCGGGTGAACCAGGCTCAACTTATGGTGATTGGAACTTCTGGGACTACGTTATCGTTGAAGCATCAAAAGATGGAGAATACTGGAAAGAATTAATTGACGGTTACGACTCAGATGCTGATCCAGCTTGGAGAACAGCATACAATTCTGGCGCTTTTGGTAACCCTAACCTTATTAGAGACAGACAGATTAACTTCTCTCCACACTTTAGTGTTGGTGATACCGTCAAGGTAAGGTTTAGAATGTTCTCTGATGACCTAACGGTTTCCTGGGGCTGGATGGTAGATGATCTTTATATACAAAAAGACTTACCTGTTGTACAGGGAATTGAGTTTACTGAACTTGATAAGAATATATCTATTTATCCAAATCCTACATCTGGAGAATTTAGTATTGATTTTAACGATACGTGGGAGGGTGATGTAGACTGCAAGATTACGGATATCTTTGGAAGAAGTATCTACTCAAATATTCTTGATAATAAGTCTTCTAATTCTTCTCATAGAATTGACATAAGAGATTCCAATGACGGGGTGTATATTGTTCAACTAGTTCAGGGTGAGAAGAAGACCATGAAGAAGATCATAAAAGAATAATTATTCTATAATTTTAATCTTATAAAATTTTATTACGTTAATTAAAAGCTAATATTTTTTATTATAATTTTACACTGGATAAACAACAACCCTTGAAAAGATTTTTTCAATACTTTACATTAACTATTCTTTTATTTTCTTGTCAAAAGGAGTTTGAAAAAAAACCGGTTAAACCTTCACCAAGGCTTAAATCTATTACAGAGAATGGAGTCAAATATGACGGTCCTGAAAAATATTCGTATTACCTAGCTTCCATTAAACACGGTGGTGAGGACGTTAATTCCGAACCAAAATTTGGAAGATATAAACCTGGTTATAAAGAAGTAGAATTAAAAAAATTATTATCCAGAAATAACATTACATTTTCTCAGTCAAGACAAAATGAAAGAAGTTTGTTCTCTAACACATATGCTAAAGAAGAAGCTACATTCATTGAGAGAGGCCCATTTAATGTACCAGGAAGAACTAGGCCAATACTGGTTGACGTATCTGACCCTACTGGTAACACTTGGTATGCGGGGAGTACAGGTGGCGGTGTTTGGAAGACAACCGATGAATCGGTGACTTGGAATGAGATAAGTAATGGTATGGAAAGTATTGCTATATCATGGTTAGATCAGAGTAAATCTCAACCTAATGTTTTGTACGCAGCAACAGGAGTAGCTTGGGTTGGAGGTATTCAAGACATAACAGGAGCTGGAGTTTATAAGTCAGTAGACTCAGGAAAAAATTGGACTAATGTATCGCCAAGAGAGAGTAATGGTTATGTGTTAGACGAATTTAATAATGTAAGTAGGTTATTAGTGGATCCAACTGATCCAGATATAGTTATTGCGTCAACAACTGAAGATTACTTTGCTCAAGGTCATATATGGAAAACTATAGATGGTGGTAAAAATTGGACAGAAGTTGCTTCTGCAACAACTAGAATTCAACAAGTAATTGCTGCTCCATCTGATTTTAATATTCAGTATGCTGCTGTTAGGGGAGTTGGAGTTTTAAGATCTGTTGATAGGGGAAGTACTTGGACGAATCCTGGAGGAATAAATTTATCAGGTACAATAGATTATGACAGTGAAGACGGCATTCTTGCTGGAGGAGGTTCTGGTGCATTTGGTCGGCTTGAGTTAGCGGTTTCTCATCAAGACCCTTACACCATTTATGCTTCTATTGACGCTGATGCTGCATCATACTTAAAAGTGAGCTATGATGGAGGTGTTACTTGGAATTTAGTTAAGAACGATGATGGTAGTAATGACGATTGGTTAATTGCTCAGGGGTGGTTCGATAATACTATCACGGTTAATCCATTTAACGATAGTATTGTTTATTATGCTGGAAGGGACGCATCAAAGGCAACAATATTATCTGACCCAGGTGTCAGTTTTAATGGTTCAACAACTACTGTAACCTTAAACAATACATCATCATTTTTACAACTAGTTAATATTTGGGGAGGTAATGCTGTAGGGTATAATAACGAATGGAACCTTCACGCAGATTCACCAGATTTAGTTGATGTAGAAATAAGATTTGGTCCTGGAAAGTCTCAGAAAGCTTATAGATTTTCTGTACCTGAGGGCTCAACATCAGGTGTCTCTCACGCAAACTATACCTACCAAGATGCTGTAGAGGTTCCTTTTGAGGTGTGGAATATATCTGCTGACCCGCCAGAGCAGATTACAGTTTCTTTTAGAGATAATAAAAATGATGGAAGTTTTAATATTACTACAGAATATGGTGAAAGTAGAGAGTATATTTTCCCACAAAATATACCTTATGATCCAACCATGTCACAAACTGAAATCACTCAGCAGTGGGGCCAAATATATAAGTCTTTATTCCTGATTTGGCCATACCTATCCGATAATGTTAGTTGGGACCCAAATAATTTACCAATCTCATCAATTAAGATTGAATCAGTTGCAGCAACTTATAAAACTCTAAAGAAAAATGTCCAATATATGACAGATTACTATGATAACGGTGGTGCTGAAAGTATAAATCAAAATGTTCATGTCGATCATCATAATTTGGGAACAATCATCGATTCCGATAGTACTTTTAGAATTTATCTTGGAACTGATGGTGGTATTTTTTATACTAACTCAAGTATGGATCCTGGAGTAGTTGATAATGATTTTAAGGTATCTGGTAAGTCTTCAAACAATTGGTATCAACCTGCTGGTGGATATAACACTACGCAGTTTTATGGTGCTGATAAGGTAGTTGGTTATGATCAGTATTTTGGAGGGTCACAAGATAACGGAACATTTTTATCTCCAAGAAATCAAATAGCGGATGAAACTACAACTTGGTCCTTTGAGATTGGCGGTGACGGTTTTGAGGCAATCGCTCATCACACGGACCCAAATAAATTAATTGGTGGGTCTCAAGGTAATAATTTTTATAGATCAACAAATGGTGGAGCATCATGGAATTATGCTCAGTACGGACTTGAAGGTTCTGATCCGTTTATAACAAGATTATCCTCTCCATTTCAAGATCCAGATGTGCTTTACGCCGTAACTAGTTTTGGTGTGATGAAATCAAATGATTTTGGACAAAGTTGGCAAGCGAAACAAGTTGAAGGAAATTGGAGTTCTAGTTTTTGGAGCGGTACAGATGTTGAAGTTTCTTTAGCTAACCCTCGATACATATGGGCTGGTAGTTCAATGTCAACTGCTGGAAATATTTTTCTATCTAAAGATTGGGGTGAGACCTATGAGTCAGTTCCAAATTTTTCAAATTTAGGTAGAACTAGTGGTATATATTCACATCCAACAGAGGATTCAACCGCTTACGTATTATTTGGAATGCCAGGTGCAGCTAAAGTATTACAGACGAAAGATCTCGGTGAAACTTGGGAAGATTTAAGTGGCTTCACAAACTCAACTGATGGTAAATCTTTAAATGGTTTTCCTGATGTTCCAGTGTATAGTTTTTTGGTAATGCCACACAACAAAGACATCATGTGGGCTGGAACAGAGGTTGGTTTAATTGAATCGACTGACGGTGGTACGAGTTGGCACTTAGTTGAGTCAAACCTACCTTATGTTACTATATGGGATTTAAAACTTAAGGATGAGGGACAAATTGTTATAGCAACTCATGGAAGAGGAGTTTGGACTGCAACAATAGACGATCTCAAATCTTATGAACCAAAACCAGCAATCCTGCCACCATTTATTTTAAGTGCATATCAGCTAGACTCAGAAGATAGTTATGTTATTTCTACAAATATTAATATTAAGTCTAGTTATGACTCTCTAGTTATAAAGGCAAATAATTTACAAAGAGATGTATTTCAGAATGTAGATAAATCAGATTCTACAAATTTTGTATTTGAGGTAGATGATAAGGGAGATTATACTATACAAGCTTTTGGTTATAAAGATGGGCTAGAACATCCATCAAATGAATACGATATTATTTTAAATCCAACACTTCAACCAAGGACAGAGTACAGTACTACATTTAGTGATCTTGTTGGTGATGAGTTTGGGCTCGATAGATTCAGAATTGGTATTCAAGGTGGGTTTGAAGGAAGGCAACTGCATACTGAACATCCATACGAGTCTGGCGTTGCTGGAGGTTATGACAACGGATACAGCGTTCATGCTCAGCTAAATATTCCTATTATAATAACGGATTATACTCCATCTATAAGGTTTAAAGAAATTGTTCTTGTAGAACCAGGCGAACCTGGCACTTCATATGGTGATTGGAATTTCTGGGACTACGTTATCGTTGAAGCATCAAGAGATGGTGTTTATTGGAGAAGACTAATTGATGGTTATGACTCTGACGCTGATCCAGCATGGAGAACAGCATATAACATTGGAGAGTTTGGGTCTCCTGACCTCATTAGAGACAGACAGATTAACTTCTCTCCACACTTTAGTGTTGGAGATACGGTAAAGGTTAGATTTAGAATGTTCTCTGATGATCTAACGGTTTCTTGGGGCTGGATGGTAGATGATCTTTATATACAAAAAGACTTACCTGTTGTACAGGGAATTGAGTTTACTGAACTTGATAAGAATATATCTATTTATCCAAATCCTACATCTGGAGAATTTAGTATTGATTTTAACGATACGTGGGAGGGTGATGTAGACTGCAAGATTACGGATATCTTTGGAAGAAGTATCTACTCAAATATTCTTGATAATAAGTCTTCTAATTCTTCTCATAGAATTGACATAAGAGATTCCAATGACGGGGTGTATATTATCCAACTAGTTCAGGGTGAGAAGAAGACCATGAAGAAGATCATAAAAGAATAATTATTTTCTTATTTTAATCCTTTTTAAACTAACTCTCCTAAACCTTATATTTATTAGCTCAACTCCTAATGTAAAGAATAAAGAAAAGTATATAAACCCTTTTGGAATATCAATATGAGCAGCCTCTAATATTAAGGTGAACCCTATTAGAATTAAAAAGCACAATGCTAATATCTCTAAGGAAGGGTATCTATCAATTATATCGCTAATTTTTGAGGCATAAAATATCATAAACAAAATAGAAATAACAACAGCAATTACCATTAGAAGAAGCACTTCAGTTAATCCTATAGCAGTTAAAATTGAGTCAACCGAAAAAACAAAATCAACTGCAACAATCTGCCAAATAACAGTTGATAAACTCACAGTCTTGTTTGACAACTCCTTTTCGTCAAAATTACCATTTATCTTATGTGAAATTTCAAGAACACTTTTAAAAATTAAAAATCCACCACCAAGGAAAAGAATAATATCTTTAATGCTAATATTCATGTAAACAGGTTTAGTAAGACCAATAAACCATGTAAGACCAAAAAGCATAATTATTCTTAGAACAAGTGCAAGTAATAATCCTAAAACTCTTGCTCTATGTCTATTCTCTTTTTCAACCTTATTCGTAATAATTGATATAAAAATTATATTATCTATTCCAAGAATTATCTCAATTATTGTTAGAGTTAATAATGCAATGTAGGTCTCGAATTCAAAAAATATTTCCATTATATAATTATATTTTTTTATCTTATTTTGCGAGCAAATTTATTTACTTTGTCATCTATAATTAAAACACGAAATTAATTATTTATATGAAAAATATTATTGAAGTGAGTGATATTTCTAGGCACTATAATGTTGGAAAGCAAATTGTTAAGGCATTAGATTCAATAAGTGTTAATATAAAAAAAAATGAGTATGTATCCTTCATGGGTGCATCAGGTTCAGGAAAATCAACTCTGATGAACATTATAGGTTGTCTGGATTCTCCAACGGGTGGAAAATATAAGCTTAATAATAAAGATGTTAGTAATATGAGTGAAGATGAGCTTGCTGATATAAGAAATAAAGAGATTGGTTTTGTTTTTCAAACTTTTAACTTACTACCAAGAGCATCTGCACTGGATAATGTGTCATTACCTCTGGTGTATGCAGGATATTCTTTTGATATGAGACAAGAGATGGCAATGAAAGCATTGAAAGATGTTGATTTGGTTGATAGAGCTACACATAAGCCCAATGAATTATCAGGAGGTCAAAGGCAAAGAGTTGCCATCGCAAGAGCACTTGTAAATGATCCAAGTATAATTTTAGCAGACGAACCTACAGGTAATTTAGATAGTAAAACCTCATACGGAATTATGGATTTATTTACAGAACTGCATAATAGAGGTAATACCATTATAATGGTAACACACGAGGAAGATATTGCGGCTTATTCAAAAAGAATAGTTAGATTAAAGGATGGATTAATATCATCTGATAAAAAAAATTAAATATTTAAGGTTTGGAAATTAAAGTGACTAAGTCTAAAAACTCAAAAATATCAAATGTCGATTACGATAATTTAGGTTTTTGTAAATATTATACTGACCATATGTTTATTTGTGACTATATTGACGGGTCATGGAAAAATTTTAGAATTCAGCCATTTCAAGACCTTTCTTTATCACCAGCATGTACAACACTACATTATGGCCAAACTATATTTGAGGGATTGAAAGCTTATCGAAACCAAGAGGGTGAAATTCTTATTTTTAGACCTGACAAGAATGCAGAGAGATTTAATAAAAGTGCTGAGAGAATGTGTATGCCTAAAATTCCAGAGGATATTTTTATTAAGTCTATTGAAGAATTATTAAGTGTTGAGAGGGCATGGGTTCCTGAGGGTGAAAAAAACTCCCTATATATAAGACCAATTTCATTTGCTCTTGACCCATATATTGGTATTAAACCAGCTGACAATTATAAATTTATGATTATATGTGGTATGGCAGGAGGTTATTACTCTGAGCCAGTAAATGTAAAAATCGAAACTCATTATACAAGAGCAGTTTCTGGAGGTGTTGGATTCTCTAAAACAGCTGCTAACTACGCGGCAGCATTATATCCAGCCGTTGAAGCACAAAAAGACGGATATCATCAATTAATTTGGACTGATGGTAAATCCCATGAGTTCGTAGAAGAATCAGGAACAATGAATTTATTTTTTGTAATTAATAATCAATTAGTAACACCTCCTCTTGGTGATACTGTTTTAGATGGAGTGACAAGAGATAGTATAATTCATTTATCAAAATTACTGAATATTGATGTTGATGTAAGAAAAGTTTCTGTTAAAGAAGTTATTTCTTCCCTTGAAAATGGTTCAATGAGCGAAGCATTTGGAGCTGGTACTGCTGCAACAATAGCACCAATAAAATCAATTGGTCACAACAATAAAAAATATAATCTTCCAGAAATATCAGAAAAATCAATTTCAAATACTTTATTGAATAAATTAAGTAATATAAAATTTGGAAGAGAATTGACTGAACTTAATTGGCTTAAAAAAATATCGAAATGAACCTAGAGCAAATAAATAACATTAAAAAGCGAACCTCTGCTTTAAGAGGTTATCTTTGACTACGACAATAAAAAAAATATTGTTAAAGAAAAGCAGAAAATTAGTTCAGGAGAGGGTTTCTGGGATAATAAGGAAAATGCTGAAAAAATTCTCAAAGAGATCAGTTCTAACAATTTATGGATCGAATCATTTGACAAATTAGATAATGCTCTTTCAGATTTAGAAACCCTTCATGAGTTTTTTATTGAAGGGGAGATTGAGGAGGAGGAGATAGAAAAAGAATATACGAAGGTTTTGAAATTACTTGAATCGCTGGAATTTAAGAAGATGCTTTCAAGTAAAGAAGATCAAATGAATGCCATAATTGAAATCAATCCTGGGGCAGGAGGTACGGAAAGTCAAGACTGGGCTAGTATTCTTATGAGAATGTATGTGATGTGGGCTGAATCACAAAATTTTAATGTTAAAAAAGTTAATGTTCAGCCAGGAGATACCGCAGGAATTAAATCAGCTATTATAGGTATCGAAGGAGATTTTGCATATGGAAATTTAAAGTCTGAGATTGGTGTCCATAGACTAGTTAGAATATCCCCTTTTGATTCTGGAGCAAGAAGACATACATCATTTGCTTCGGTTTTCGCATATCCTGAGGTTGATGAAACTATAGAAATAAATATAGATCAATCTGAGATATCGTGGGAGACTTTTAGAGCTAGCGGAGCTGGAGGACAAAGTGTGAATAAAATTGAATCAGCAGTTAGATTAAAACATAGATCATCAGGATTAGTAATTGAATGTCAACAAGAACGAAGTCAGATATTAAATAAGGAAAAAGCTATGAAAATGTTAAAGTCTAAATTATATCAAATAGAACTTGAGAAAGTAAATAAAGAGAAAGATGAAAGGGATAGTAAAAAGTTAAAAATTGATTTTGGATCCCAAATAAGAAATTATGTGCTTCATCCATATAAAATGATTAAAGATGTTAGAACTAATATAGAACGTGGAGATGTAAATAACGTATTAGATGGTGATATTAATGATTTTATAAAAGGATTTCTCTTGATGAGTAAATAGTTAAAATGAGTAAAAAAAAAGCAGTTGTTATAGGTGCTGGAGTAAATGGTTTAGTTCTTTCAAATTACCTACAAAAAAATAATTATGATGTCAAAATCATAGAGAAATCAAGTAAAATAGGCGGTGCTTGTACTTTTGACAAAATAAAAATTGATAATAAGAATATAGATTTTGCAAAGGGGGCAACAGTGTTAGGGATGATGCCTGATTTTATTTTTAATGACACCGGCTTATCAAATAAATTAAAGATCTACTCTCCTGAATATCAAAAGATTGTTTATTTCGAAAATGATAATACTGAGATAAATATATATAAGGATCCTAACCGATTAGAAAAAGAGCTGTATGACAAAGTTGGAGAAAGAGGTAGAGTTAAAGAGTTTAGAGAAGATGAAAACAGGGTGATCAAATATATTCAAGAAGGATATTTAAAAGGAGAGGCACCTTCTTTTCATAAAGCCTCTAAAGTTTTAGGTGAAGATTTAGCACAACTTTGGATAAGAGGTACTGCTAGAAATCTACTTGATTATTACTTTACATCTGAAAAAACTAAGTTATATATGGGAATGACTGTCATCGAGAGTAGTCCTGAATCAATTGATTCAGAGGGTTCGGCATTTATTGTCCCATTAATGGACTCCGGATCAGTTTTTGATGGTTACTGGGGATATGTGAAACATGGTATATGGCAAGTTACTGAAGAACTTGGACTATTAAATGAATCAATCGGTATTGAAATTAATACCTCATCTGTAATTAAATCAATTGACAGAGAAAGTAAAAAGGTCATGTTGAATGATGGGAAAAATTTTGATTACGATATATTAATTTTTGCTACTGATCCAGTTTCTCCTATGAAATATATTGATAACGAATCTCTGAAAAAATCAGTTATAAAAAGAAAGTATACAGGCACTAGTGGTAAGGTAACTGCATTTTTTAAAAATAAAGTTAGATGGATCAATCATAGTGATAATGATGATTCTCTCTCATCCTTTAGATTTATTTTCTCAGTTGATAATTTAGATGATTTTGAGATTAAGTCTCAAAATACTTTAAATGGTTTAAAAGATTATGAACCTGGTTACATTCAAGTCTATTGTGAGGGAGCAGGTCAGAGAAAATTAGGAAATGATGAGCCATTTGATAAATTAATTTTTTTTACTAAAAATTTATCTTATGATAAAAAAGGAGAAGAATTACCTCATATACATGAAGAAATTAAAAATAAAGTTTTTAAGTACATATCAAATCCTGAGGACTGTATAGGAAGTGTATTTTTAACTCCTAAGGATATGAATGAACAATTCTATTTCCCTGAGGGTAACATTGATCACATGATGCTTACCGAAGGTCAAAATTTTGATAAAAGAACATTTTCAAAAATTGATGGCAGCTTCTATAGCTATGGAAATATGAAGGATATTTTTTATTGTGGGGCAGGTTCTTACCCTTGCGGAAGTGTTGCAGGTACCGCAGGATATATGTGTTTCAAAAATATAATTAATAACTAGGTTGATTAATTGATTTTTTTAGAATTTCAAGGTACCAATTCTTAAATTTTTCAAGACCAACCTCCATCTTTGATAAAGGCCCAGGAGAATATTCTTTTGATAATACTCCCTTCTGATTATCCTCAATTATTCTTTTATCAGCAAGTGTAGTCTCATGCCATAACCATGATATATTATCTTTTTCGTAATCAACCCCTTCAATAGCTGACTCATCAACTAACCACATTAATTCAACAACAGTTTTTAGTGTTTCTTTTGGTAAGAATGTAAAGCAGGTTGCAAAATCGTTTGACATTATTAAACTATTGAAAGGAGAGGGACCGATTGTGGTATATCCTCCATCGTATTCTTTAAACTTTCCCATTAACTTTGATGCAGGTTCACCAGATTTTGTTTCAGATAATCTCCCACCACTAAAAGGTGTTCTTTCAGCACTTCTATAGAAGTTTGAAAATTTGTTTTCTGAGTATTCGCCCCTAAAATATCCAAGCTTATCAACTTTTTTATTCCAGTCGTTTAATAGTATTTTAAAACTCAAGGATTCAGGACCAGTATTACTTCCTGCGCCATATGACTGAATATAATCTTTTGAATGAACATCACAATATTCAGGATGAGATGGGTGACAATGATAACACTCATGAAAATTATCCAGTGCCAATTTCCAGTTACCTTCTATTTCATATACTTTTCTTAAAGCAATTTTTGATTTCCCTAAGCCGTGTAATGAAATAAAGGGTTTTAACGGACTTATGAATTCATTAAAATCAGATGGTTTATTTGATAGATTAATAAAAATTAAACCTTCAAATATATTTTTATTACATTTTATTAAACTCCATTCTTCTTTTTTAAAATTATCACCCATCATACTTGCATTACTTAAAGAACCATCAAGGTTATATGTCCATGCATGGTATGGACAAACAAGTTTTCTTAGTGAGCCTTCAGTTTTTGTACAAATATGAGACCCTCTATGTCTACACACGTTATAAAAACAATTTATATCACCCTCTTTATCTCTTACTACGATAATGGATTCATTAGCAATTTCAGTTATGAAGAAATCACCTTTATTGGGAATTCTAGAGATGTGACCAATAAATACCCATTGATTAGAAAATATATGTTTAAAGTCTTCCTCAAAAATTTGTTTATCAGTAAAAAATTTTTGTTCTAAAGGAAAATTATCCTTCTGATTTTCTATTAATCTTGTTAACTCAGAATTTATATTATTCATTATATCAAAAAGCTATAATAATTTTTATTAATTAAGTTTACTATATATTTTAAGAAAAGTTTAATGGTTTCTAATAGAAAAAATAATCCATCATTTTTACAGTCAATTTCCCCACTATTTTTTTTAGTTGTATTGCTTGCAATTAATGTCTCAATATTCAAGGGTGATTCATTGAGCGGTAGTATTCAAATTGTTCTTTTCCTATCTTCTGCATTTGCATCAATCATAGCTTTTAATGTTGGTTTTTCATGGAATGAAATTCAAGAGGGAATTGTTAAAAGTATTAAATCTGCTCTTCCGTCCATATTAATTTTATTTCTTGTTGGTTCCTTAGCAGGATCTTGGATGGTCAGTGGCGTAGTCCCAGCAATGATTTATTATGGTATTAAAATACTTAATCCAGAGATTTTTTTACTTGCTGCATGTATAATTTGTATAATTGTCTCGATGGCAACTGGAAGCTCGTGGACTACATCAGCCACAATTGGTATCGCATTAATTGGTATTGGTAAAGCTCTAAATATTTCAGAAGGTATTATTGCTGGAGCAATCCTTTCAGGTGCATATTTTGGTGATAAAATGTCACCACTTTCTGACACAACCAATTTAGCACCTGCTGTTTCTGGTAGTGATTTATTTTCTCATATAAGATATTTATCATTGACAGCACTTCCTTCAATTATTATTTGTCTTCTAATATTTACTTTCATAGGTTTTAATTTGAATTCCGGTCAAATTGTAGAGAATTCTCTTAATATTTCACTTATTATAAAAGAGAAATTTTTTATATCTCCAATACTTTTTATCGTTCCACTAGTTGTTATTTTTATGATATACAAGAAAATTAAGGCAGCACCAGCTCTATTTATTGGTGTCATTCTTGGTTCATTATTTGCATTAATTTTTCAATCTGAACTTTTAGTGGAAATTTCTGGTAATACTTACGGGGATTGGAGAGATCTTTTCATTGGATCAATGATATCTCTATATGGAAATGTAAACATATTAACCTCTGATGAGATGTTTACTGAACTTTTATCATCTGGTGGTATGTCTGGTATGTTAGATACTATTTGGCTTGTTATTTCTGCCATGATTTTTGGAGGGGTAATGGAAAGCTCTGGGTTTTTAAAGAAAATATCATCAGTAATATTAAGTAAGGTTAGTTCACATGCATCAATTGTAACATCAACTGCAGGTACATGTATATTTTTTAATCTTACAGCTTCTGATCAGTACTTATCGATTGTGGTTCCAGGTAAAATGTATTCTAAAATCTATAAAGAAAAGGGTCTTGCTCCTGAAAATTTAAGTAGAACCCTTGAGGATAGTGGCACGGTTACTTCTGTTCTTGTACCATGGAACACTTGTGGTGCATATCATGCATCTGTTTTAAATGTAGCAACGGTGACTTATTTACCTTTTTGTTTTTTCAGTCTGATAAGTCCTATTATGACAATTATTTTTGCTTTTCTTAAAATTAGAATTAAAAAATTAGCTAGCTAAGTTCTTTAATTATTGATAAATAACTACTGAATCTTTTACTCCATATTTTATTACCAATATTTTTTTTTATTTCACAGTTAGGCTCATTTAGATGAAGACAGTTATTGAATTTACAATTTTTTTGTATTTCGATAAATTCTTTAAATAAATATTTTACATCTTCTTTTTCAATATCGTAAAAATAAAAATCTTTGAAACCTGGTGAATCCACAATTAAACTTTTTGAATCAATTTCAAAAATTTCTGAAAATGTTGTAGTTTGTTTTCCTCTTCCTGTTTTTGAAGAAAGACTATCAATTTTTTGATTTGATTTTGAAATTAGATTAATTATTGTTGACTTTCCAACTCCTGAATTTCCTATAAATAAAGTTTTTTTATTTTTTAATAATTTATTCAATACCTCAAGATTAAATCTATCAGTTGCTGATATTTTACAGAAATTTATTCCAATAGAGGAGTATTTTTTTTCAATTTCTTTTAATTTATTAACTTCTTCAGGATTTAGAAGGTCTATTTTATTAAAAACTATAATTGGTTTTATATTATAAAAATTAGCAGCTGATATACATTTATCAATAAAAATAAGTTTTGTATATGGTTTTTTAAAACTGCAAATGATCAGAATTTGATCAATATTTGATCCAACAACGTGTGCCTTATTATCTTTTAAAGATTTTTTTATGAATAAGTTCTCTCTCTCGAATATCTCGGTTATTATACCGTTTTCATTATTGACTATTTCAATTTTAACTAAATCCCCTGAGACAATTGGATTTGAGAAATTATTTTCTAGTCTAAAGTTTCCTCTTAAGGTGCATTTGTAAACTTTATTTTTAGCTTTCACTAATGAGTTTTTGCCTGTAGATTTTATAACTAAACCAATCATTTAATAAGATTTATGGTTTCTCTAATTATTTTATCTGTAGCTCCAGAGTTTTTTAATATAAATTTATTCCCTCCTGATCCAATATCTCCATATTTAACTATTCTATTAATTAGCAATTTAAATTCATTTCCACTCGTAATAGGAAAACCAATTCTTAGATTTTCTAGATGAGAAATTTCATTAAACTTTTTGTTGTTATTATTTTTTCCATAAATAATTGGCAGATCCCAAACCGCTGCCTCTAGAGTGTTGTGTAATGCACCTCTAAATCCACCTCCGATAAATGCAACATCACAATACTTATATAGTGATGATAGCAAACCAAACTTATCTATTATTAGTATTCTTTTTTTTATAATTTTTTGGGGGAGTTCAGAGTATTTTATTGTGTCGTTAATAAATATATTTTCTATATACTTGATATTATAGTCATTAATTTCATGGGGGACAATTATATATTTAGTATCAGTTAAGTCCCTTAAAATCTCATTTTTTAGTTTATCTATATCACTTTTCCATGCGCTTCCAATCATAACTGTTTTTTTATTTTTTTTGAACTGTTCTACAAGAGGATATTTTTTTGAATCATTATAAATTTTTAGTACTCTATCAAACCTAGTATCTCCAACTTTTTTTACACGAGTAATATTATTTTTTTTTAGAAGGTTAACTGAATCATTATTTTGTACTAAAAAAAGATTAATTTTTTTTAAAGTATTTATAAAGAAAGAACTGTATAAAGGAACATAAAATTGACTTTTTCTAAAAATTGAAGAAACTGAAATTATTGGAATACTTTTTTTATTTGTTGACAAAATTAAATTTCTCCAATATTCATACTTTATGAGCAATAAGATTACAGGATTTACTTTTTCCAGTAAGAGTTCCATATTTTTTTTTGAATCGGATGGAAGGTAAAAACTATGATGAACAGATTTATCTTCCTTGACTTTATTTTCAAGTGATGAAGAAAAAAAAGAAACAATAATTTCAAATTTATTTAATGATCTAAGTCCATCAATAATTGGTTTTGCTTGCTCAAACTCACCAACAGACGATACATGGATAAGTATATTTTTTTTTTGAATATCAATATTTTCATCAATGTATTTAAAGGTATCTTTTCTTCCTTCATAAATTCTTTTTAATTTTTTATTGAATAAAGAAGATATAAGAATATATATATCTATAAGTTTGATTGCTAGCTCATACATCAACTTCATTTTTTAGTAATTGAATTTATTGTGTCACTTATTTGGCTTAATATATCATCTATACCAACTCTTTTTGTAGAAGAGGTTATAAAATATTTTGGTACATCCTCCCATGAATCTAAAATTTGATTTATAAATGAATCTACATTAATTTTTAATTCCTCTTTTTTTACTTTATCACATTTAGTAAAAATTAAATTTAAAGGCACATTATTTTTTCCTAAGTAATTAATATTTTCTAAGTCTATTTTTTGAGGTTTTAGACGTACATCTATTAAAATAAATAATAATGCCAACTTATGAGATTTAACCAAAAAATTTTTTGACATTCTATCCCATTTTATTCTATTTTCTTTACTAGTTTTTGCCCAGCCATAACCTGGTAAATCAACTAAGTAGAAACTTTCATTGATTAAAAAGTGATTTATGAGTTGAGTTTTACCAGGTTTAGAAGATATTTTAGATAATTTTTGATTATTTGTTATCGCATTTATTAGAGTTGATTTACCCACATTCGATCTTCCAAAAAAAACAAATTCAGGAAAATCTCCTTTTGGACATTCCTCTAATGAGGTACTGCTTTTAATAAATTGAGTTTTTTTGATTTTCATTTAATATATTCCAAATTGCAATTTAAATTCATTTTTAGAGTTTAGGTAGTATATTAGAATAGAAAAATGAAAAAAAGCTTTACTGTTTTTTTATTATTTATTATTTATTTTGATACTTTCTCTCAGTCGTCAACATTTAATCTAAGTGGTTACGATGACACTAAAGTTCATTATGGTTTCTTGTTAGGCGCACACTCTTCATATTATAGACTTGAATATTCTTCAGTTTTTTCTTCATCTAATTATTCAAATTTACATAGCATTCTTCCTGATGTTAGTCCAGGTTTCAAACTTGGTTTTATATCAGATTTCAGCATATACTATCCTTTTGATTTAAGGACATTACTCCAAGTATCTTTTCAAGAATTCAAAGTTGATTACTTGTATGATGATGGTACAGTATTTTCAGATGTTAGACCTGCAACATTTTTAGAGAGTCCAATACTTATTAAGTATAAATCCAAGAGAAGGAAAAACAGTAGAATGTTTATTATTGGAGGTATAAAACCAAGTTTAGAGATTGGAGCAAAAAATAAAGATGAAGCTGGAAAAGATATTCTTGAATTGAGGGCATTTGATGTTTCTTTAGAAATTGGTTTTGGTGCTGATTTATTTTTCCCTTTATTTAAGTTATCTCCAGAAATAAGATATTCGAGAGGTTTATTTAATATGATTAATGATAATTCGAGGAATGAATATAATCTCCCGATAGACAAAATCATTATTCATAATATATCATTTTTCTTTACTTTTGAGGGTGGACCAAAATAACAGAAAGAAAATATTAATCACTGGATCAACATCTGGAATCGGTAAAGCTACAACTAGAATTCTTGCAAAAGAGAATGATCTGATAATTTGTGGAAGACGATTGGAGAATCTAAATAAAATTAAAAACGAACTATCTTCTATTTCAAATATTAAAATCTTAAACTTTGATATTTCTGATAAAAATCAAGTTAGGGACGCATTCCAAACTCTTGAATCAAAATGGAAAGAAATTGATATTTTAATTAACAATGCTGGGAATGCTCACGGCTTAGATTATATTCAGGACGGAGATACTAATGATTGGGATAAGATGATAGATATAAACGTAAAAGGTCTTTTATACATATCTAAAATTGTTTTAGATCTTATGATTAAAAGGAGAAAAGGTCATATCATTAATCTTGGTTCTATTGCTGGCTCTGAAGTATATCAGAAAGGAAACGTTTATTGCGCATCTAAATTTGCAGTTGATGCAATAACTAAAGGAATGAGACTAGATTTAAATAAATATAATATTAAAGTTTCTCAAGTAAGTCCTGGGTTGGTGAACACTGAATTTTCAAAGGTAAGATTCAAGGGTGATATGAATAGAGCTGATGAGGTATATAAGGGAATGAAGCCTTTAGTTGCTGAAGATGTAGCAAGGGTAATGAAATTTGTTGTTGATTCACCTGATAATGTTAATATAAGTGAAATAAGTGTTCTTCCTAAAAGTCAAGCTTCTTCAACAATTATAAATAGAGAAGATTAGTAATTTAAAATGCTAAATATCCAATTTAAGCCAACTTTTTCTAACTCTATTGTGTCAACTATTTTGGTGAAATTTTTATTATAAATTTCAACTCTAGTAGGCATCTTTAATTTATACTTATCATTAATTTTACTTCCTAGCCACTTAATATTTTCCATGAACTTTGTAGGCCTTATTCTGCTAAAACCCACATAGTTCATATCATTACAAAAATTATATCCTCTGCACCATCCCAACGAGCAATCATCTACAGCAAATTTGTTTAGATCAATGATATCTTTAATTGATTCATTTTTTTTATTAACCTTAATAATTTTTCCTGTAACAGTTGTGTAAATGAATTCATCATTGAAAATGGAACCATCATGAGGAATCCCATTTTTTAACTCAATTGTTCTTAGATAATCTCCATTTAATTTATATACAATAACATCTTGCTGTTTATATCTTGTTATGTAGAGTTTTTTATTAAAAATTGTAACATGATTTGGATGGCTAAAGTGAGGTTTGGTTGTATTTATTTTTCTATAATCAACTTTTTTACTAAACCTTTCCCATGTTTTTTTTTCTCTATAACAATTAAAAAATTTTGATATTTTCTTTTTATCTAAATCATATTCAATTGTTAAATCAAGACCAGTAACAACTATGTACAAAAAACCTTTTTCATATATCACATGATGAAGATCGTTAAATATATTAAGGGAAATCTTGTCGATAATCTTATAATCAGGCAAGCTCAAAATTAAAATTTCAGTTAGAGTAGTTACATATAATTTTCCTTGATGAATAGATCCACTTTTAAAGGATATGCTATAATCATTTTTTGGTCGCAATTCCTCTGGGGTTTCATATACAAATTTTTCCTCAATTTTTTTTGAATCCGTATCGTACTCAAAAATTACTCCTCTTACTCCATTTGACCATTCTTTATTGAAATATGAGAGAGAGGAATTTGATTGCCTTCCACCAGTTATTATTATTTTCATGAAAAATGTTTGAAATATATATAGATTAGTTTTAAAATACTGATCTAAATTTATGACAAAAACAATAACAATCCTAGGTGCTGGAAAGTCTTCATACAATTTAGTTAGTTACTTATCCAAAAATCAAGAAAGAATTGGAATTGATATTAAAGTTATTTCAAATGAGACCCCAAAATATATTAATGATTTTCAAAAAATTGATTTTCAAAAGATTGACATAAATGATAATTCTCAGATTTCAAAACATATTAAAAGTTCGTTTATTGTAGTAAGTTTATTGCCACCAAAACTCCATTACCAAATTGCTCTGATTTGTTCAGACTACAAGATAAATATGATAACTGCATCTTATTTAGATGAAAAAATTAAATCTTTAGAAAAAAAATTTAAGAAAAATAATTGTTTCCTTTTTATGGAAATAGGTCTAGATCCAGGTATAGATCATTTATCTGCAAAAAAAGATATAGATAACTTAAATAAAAAAGGAGAAATATTAGGTTTTGAGTCTTATACTGGAGGTTTAATAAAAAGAAATAAAGAAAATCCCTGGGGATATAAATTCACTTGGAATCCGATGAATGTAATTACTGCTGGAGTTGATGGTGCAAGATATCTTGATAATGGTAAAATTATTAATATTCCTTACAATAAAATTTTTTCATCAGTTAAACATATAAAGTTTAAGAATTCCGATTTATATGAAGGATATCCTAATAGAGATTCTTTAAAGTATAGGTCTCTTTATAAATTAGAAAATGTAAAGACATTAAAAAGAGGTACATTAAGACACCCTGGGTTCTGTAAGTCATGGAATGTAATGGTTAATTTAGGACTGACTGATGATATTAACATTATAAAAAACCAAAAGTTGGAAACTTATTTTGATTTTTTAAATTATAAATTGAATCTTAGTAATCTTGAGGAAGCAAAAAAATATATCAAAAAAAATTTTCTTATTGAAAGTGATTCGAAGGAGTTTAAAAATTTGAATTGGTTAGACTTATTTTCTAACTATAAATTATTGAATAGAAGTAAAAAAGCAAGTCATCTACTTTTGGAGATTTTAAAAAATAAGTGGAAGCTAAAAAAAGATGATATTGATATAGTAGTTATGTATCACTCTTTTATATATAAAGAAAATAATCATTTCAAAAAGAAAGAATCTTTTATGAAGATAGAAGGTAAAAATAATTTAGAGACAGCTATGTCAAAAACAGTTGGTTTACCTATTGCATTACTGATAGAATTAATAATTAAAAAAAATCATGAGTTTAAGGGAGTAATTCTTCCTTTTGATGAGATTATATATAATCCTTTGTTAAATAAATTAGAGGATAATGGGATTGCTTTTAATCATAGAACATCTAATATTCAAAAGTATCCATGAAATTTGTTGTGAAATCTCCTTTTTTGAAGTTTTCATCATCCATAATTTTTATATGAAATGGTATTGTGGTCTCAATACCTTCAATGATAAACTCATTTAAAGCTCTTTTCATTCTTACAATTGCTTCTTCTCTTGATTGATGGCTGACCATAAGCTTAGCAATCATAGAATCATAATTAGGTGGAATTACATACCCTGAATAGATATGGGAATCAACCCTAACACCGTGACCTCCTGGTTTATGCAGAGCAGTGATTTTACCTGGACAAGGTCTGAAGTTTGCTTTTGGGTCTTCAGCATTTATTCTACACTCAATTGAATGGAGTTTTGGATAATAATGTTTACCGGAAACTTTAGCTCCGTCAGCTACCTTTATTTGCTCTTTTATTAGGTCATAATCTGTAACTTCTTCTGTGATTCCATGTTCAACTTGAATTCTTGTATTCATTTCCATGAAATAAAAATCTTTATTGGCATCAACTAGAAATTCAATGGTACCTGCTCCTTCGTATTTAATAAACTTACATGCTTTTACTGCTGCTTCTCCCATTCTATTTCTAAGTTCATCATCAACAAATGGTGAAGGAGTCTCCTCAATTAGTTTCTGATGGCGTCTTTGAATTGAACAATCTCTCTCTGAGAGGTGACTTACATTTCCGTATTGATCACCCATAACTTGAATTTCAATATGTCTAGGTTTAACAATGAACTTTTCTAAATATAAACCTGAATTTGAAAATGAAGCTTCAGATTCGGCTTTAGCACTATTCCACGCACTCTCAAAATCTTTTTCATTATTTACTATTCTCATCCCTTTACCTCCGCCACCAGCTGTAGCCTTTAGAATTACAGGATAACCAATTTTATTTGCAAGCTTTTTTCCATCAGATATTGATTCAATAAGACCGTCTGAACCTGGAACTGTAGGAATTCCAGCTTTTTTCATAGTTTCTTTAGCAGTAACTTTGTCACCCATTTGTTGAATCATTTTCCAATCTGGTCCAATAAATTTTATGCCACTTTCGTTACAAATTTTTGAAAATTCAGCATTTTCTGAAAGAAATCCGTATCCAGGATGGATTGCATCTGAATTTGTAATTTCTGCTGCTGCCATTATTCTGGGGATACTTAGATATGATTCTTTAGAAATTGCAGGTCCTATACATACTGCTTCATCAGCAAATCTCACATGTAAACTTTCTATATCTGCTTTAGAGTAAACCGAAACAGTTTTTAATCCCATCTCTTTGCAGCTCCTTATGACTCTTAGTGCAATTTCTCCTCTATTTGCAATCAATACCTTTTTTATCATTTTAGGAAATTAGCTTGGATCTATTTCAAAAAGCGGTTGGTCAAACTCAACAGGAGATGAGTCGTTAGCTAATACTTTCACAACTTTACCAGTAACTTCTGATTCAATCTCATTGAATAATTTCATCGCCTCAATAATGCATATTGTTTGACCGGGTTTAATAGTATCGCCTTCTGAAACAAATGGATCACTTTCTGGATTTGGTGACTTATAGAATGTTCCAATCATAGGAGATTTAATTATGATATTATTTCCAGCTTTTTCTTCATTTGTAATTGATTCGGTAGTAGTATCCTCAACAACAGTTTTCTTTTTTTCTATTATTTTGGGTTTTTCTGATTTATGAACAACTTTTTCGCTTATTGAGGATGAGTTCTTTTTTACTCTAATTTTATAATTTTCCGTCTCAATACTAACATCATCTAGATCAGTTTTTTTTATAAAATTGATTATGTCTTGAATTTCTTTTGTGTTCATCTATACAAAGTTATACTTATTTTACTCTCTCCATGTATTTACCTTCTTTTAAATCAATTTTTATCTTGTCCCCTTCATTGATAAATAACGGAACTTGTATTTCTGCACCAGTCTCAATCTTTGCAAGTTTTGTAGCATTGGTGGCAGTATCTCCTTTTACTCCAGGTTCTGTATAAGTAATTTTTACCTCAATACTAGCTGGAAGTTCACACAATAACACTTCGTTTGTTTCTGTATGAATTGAAATTTCAACTTCCATTCCCTCTATTAGAAATTCAGGATTATCAATCATTGATTTATCAATCATGATCTGTTCAAAAGATGAATTGTCCATAAAATGATAACCAGAACTATCATTATACAAATATTGATGTCCCCTTTTTTCAACTCTTGCCGTAACGATTTTATGTCCAGATGGGAAAGTATTATCAATAACCTTTCCAGTAACAACATTTTTTAGTTTTGTTCGAACAAAAGCTGGACCTTTACCTGGTTTGACGTGCTGAAATTCAGTTACAAAGAATAAATTTCCGTTAAATTCAATACAAAGTCCATTTTTAATATCACTAGTATTTGCCATTTTATTATTTTGTGTTATAAGACCATTTTAAATATAGTGAACCCCATGTGAATCCACCCCCAAACGCAGCCAAAACTAAATTATCACCTTTTTTGAATTTTTTCTCAAAATCCCAAAAACAAAGAGGGATTGTCCCAGCTGTTGTGTTTCCATATTTTTCAATATTTAATAAAACTTTTTCTGGACCTACTCCCATTCTATTAGCCGTAGCGTCGATTATCCTTTTATTTGCTTGATGTGGAACAAGATAAGATATATCATTTGAGGTCAGGTTATTTTTTAACATAATTTCCTCTGAAACATTAGCCATGTTTGTTACAGCAAATTTAAATACAGATGACCCTTCTTGGTAAATGTAGTGCTCTTTGTTTTCTATTGTTTTTATGGATGCTGGCCTTAAACTACCTCCAGCCTTAAGACATAGCATATCTCCTCCAGATCCGTCACTTTTTAAAATATAGTCCTGTATTCCCGTATCGTCTTTGGAAGGTTCAAGAAGCACTGCTCCTCCACCATCTCCAAAAAGAACACAGTTTTTTCTTTCGGAATAGTCTATAATAGAAGACATCTTATCAGCACCAATTACTATAACTTTCTTGTGAGCGCCAGATTCTATAAATTGAGATCCTGTAGCCAAAGCGTATAAAAATCCCGAACAGGCAGCTGACAAATCAAAACCATAAGAATTGTTTGCACCAACATTATTTGCAATTAGATTAGCTGTTGAAGGAAAAAACATATCGGGAGTAACTGTAGCACAAATTATTAAATCTATATCATTTGCACTAGTTCCTGTTTTTTCTAATAGGCCTTCAACACATTTTGTTCCAATAATAGAAGTTCCTTTCATATCACCTTTTAAAATCCGCCTCTCTTTTATTCCTGTTCTTGTGACTATCCACTCATCACTTGTATCAACTAATTTTTCAAGCTCACTATTTGAAAGTATGTAGTCAGGAACATAACCATGAACACCAGTGATGCTAGCTCTAATTTTATTTGAAGACATCAATTTTTGAATGTATTATGCAGCTTCCTTCTCAAGGACAACCTTTCCTTTGTAATATAATTTTCCTTCATACCAAAAAGCTCTGTGTGGAAGATGAGATTCTCCAGTAGTAGGACAAATAACAAACTTTTTAGCCTTAGCCTTATAATGAGTTCTTCTTTTGTCTCTTCTCGTTTTAGAAGTTTTTCTTTTAGGATGTGCCATAGTAACTTATTTAAGTTTTTTTAAAGTTTCAAATCTAGGATCAATCTTCTTAGATGAATTAGTTTTATATACAAAATTATCAATATTATCTTCATTTTTAATACTTGGATGTAATCTTTTTACAGGAATCTCTAAAATAAAAAACTCATATATATACTTAGATATATTCAAAATAGATTTTGCTCTATTTATTACAATCATTTCATCTGATATTTCTTCATCTTCATCTCCAAATTTGAATAAGATTTTTTTTGAGAAATTTAGTTTATGAATATAGTTTTTTAAAGTCCTGTCACATATAAGATTTGTTTCACCAGTGATATTAAATGTAACATCAAGCATCATTTCACTTTTTAATAGAATAACATTACAAACACCTTTAGATTTAGAGATGTCTATCTCACTATTAAATTGATCCAGTAGTTTTTGATTAAAATCGAATTCAAATAAATGTTTGTTATTTGATAAACTTTGTATTTTAATACCGAATTTTCTTAGAAATTTTTTATCCATAATAAAAGTTGAAACTAATTTAAAATCTTGTCATCTATTTATGAAGTTTTCTACTATTAAAAACATCAATATTTAATAATATTGAATTTATTAGAGATTCTTCATTAGCTATACCTTTTTCAGCAATATTAAATGCGGTACCGTGATCTGGTGAAGATCTAATAATAGATAATCCTGCTGTATAATTTACTCCGTGATCAAATGAAATAGCTTTGAATCCAGTGAGTCCTTGATCATGATAAAAAGAGATTACTCCATCAAATTTTTTATACATTTTTAGACCAAAAAAGGAGTCTGATGAAAATGGACCATGAAAGTTTTTATTTTTATTATTAAATTTTTCCATTGTTGGTAAGATAATTTCTGATTCTTCCACTCCCAAAAGGCTATCTTCACCAGAATGAGGATTTAAACCAAGAACTGCTATCTGTGGATTTTCAATATTAAAATCCATAATTAGAGAATTTAGAAAAATGTTAAACTTTTCAGTGATTTTAATTTCATTGATATAATTATGAACTTCAGTTAATGGAACGTGTCCTGTCACAAAACCAATTATCATATCTTTTGAGTACATAACCATCATACTCTTCTCATTAGTAAATTCACTTTCTAAAAATTCTGTGTGTCCAGGAAATTGAAAAGTTTTAGATTGAATGTTTATTTTACTAATTGGAAGGGTTATCAAGCTATCAATAAAACCTTCTTTAAAGTATTTTATTGATTCTCTTAATGATGATTCAGCATATCTTCCTGCATCCATATTTACCCGACCAGGTAAAATATTAGAATCAAACTTTTCATTAGAAAAACAATTAATTTGATTTTCCTTTATGTTATTATTTTGGTCATTTATATCAATATCAATGGAAAATTTATCTTTATAATAATCTAATATATATCTAGAACTAAAAACAATGGGAACACAGACTTCAAATAAGCTTTTATTATAAAAAGCTTTTAGAAGTATCTCAGGACCAATGCCATTGAAATCTCCAATACTAAAACCTATTTTTAATTTATTGTTTATACTTTTCTCCATGAATTTCAACTAAATTGGTGGCAAATGTACATCCTATAAATGACAAAAATTAAAACTAAAAAAAAATTTGGTCAACATTTTTTAATAAATGAAGATTTAGCACTTAAAATATCTGAGAAACTTATTTTAAGAAAAAATATTTTTGAAATTGGACCAGGAAAGGGTGTTTTAACAAAAACTTTATATCATGATGAAAATGTTAATTTATTAGTTTCTGAGATTGACAGAGATTTAGTTGATTATTTACGAACAGAATATCCAAATTTAGACATAATTAATGGTGATGTTCTTGATTTAAATTTCAGAAATATATTCAATGAAAATTATTCAATTATAGGTAATTTACCATACAATATTTCCTCTCAAATTCTTTTTAAAATTCTCGAAAATAAATCTCAGATTCATGAGTTTGTAGTGATGTTACAGAAAGAAGTAGCAGAAAGAATTTGTTCATCTGAAAATAAAAAATCCTATGGAATTTTGTCTGTACTCACTCAAATTTATTATGACGTAACTTTATCTGAGGCTATTACCCCTGACAATTTCGATCCACCACCAAAAGTAAATTCCTGTGTTGTTTATGGAAAAAGGAAAAAAGATATTGAAATTGAGATTCCTTTTATGAAGTTCAAAAAAATTGTGAAGAATTGTTTTCATAATAGAAGAAAAACATTGAGAAATTCATTAAAAAATCTAAATTTACCCAAAGAATTCACCTCAAATGATATCTTTTCTAAGCGAGCAGAACAGTTAAATTTGAATGAATTTTTAACTTTGTCTACTGAAATAATAAAGATCAACCATGAAGTTTGAGCTATCAAATAATTTTAAGGAACGACTTAAGGTTGAGATTGAAAATCAAAACGTAAAATTTATTAAAAGTGCATTTCATGAGGTTAGTCATGTTGATGTGGCTGAGCTGTTATATGAATTTAATTCATTTGAATCAAAGTATGTTTTGGATAATATTGGATTGGAAACCTCTTCAAAGATTATTTCTGAACTAGATGATGATACAAGAGAAAATTTTCTGAAAATATATTCTTCTAACGAAATAGCAGATGTTTTAAAAATTATTGATTCTGATGATGGAGCAGACATTTTATTAGATTTAAGCTCTGAGGTAAGGGAGGAAGTTCTAATAAATATTGATGATAAAATTAAATCAAAAAATTTAAGAGATTTAATCAAGTATGATGATGAGGTTGCCGGGGGTTTAATGGCTAAAGAACTTGTCAAGTGTAACATCGATTGGAAAATTAAGCAATGTATAGATTTAATTAGAAAACAAGCTAAAAATGTTTCTCAGATTTACAGTGTTTATGTAACTGACTCAAAAGGAACACTAATGGGTAAAGTATCATTAAAGGATATAATTATATCGAAAGATAATTCAAAAGTGAAAGATATATATGATGACTTTGTGGTCTCAGTTGACGCAAATATGAATCAAGAGGAAGTGGCTCAGATAATGCAAAAGTATGATTTAACTGTTTTACCTGTTGTAAATAAAAGAAAAAAATTAATTGGTAGAATAACAATTGATGATGTTGTTGATGTGATAACAGAATCTGCTGAGGAGGAAAGACAAATAATGTCAGGTATCACAACAGATGTAGAAGAAGATGATTCAATTTGGAAGTTATCAAACGCAAGATTGCCTTGGTTGGTAATTGGAATTTTAGGAGGACTTTTTGGTGCTTTTTTTCTAGGTTCATTTGAATCAAATTACTTTGAAGAGAATGAAGTTTTTATTTCACTATCTTTTTTTATACCTCTAATTATGGCAACTGCGGGAAATGTTGGGATTCAATCTTCTTCCATAGTAATTCAAACCTTATCAACACCAAGTCCATTTGAAATATCAGTTGCAGAAAGGTTAACAAAAGTTATTTTAGTATCTATATTGAATGGAATTGTCTTGTCAATACTAGTGTATAGTGGATTGATACTTTTTGATTACCTTAACTTTCTAGATTTTGAGATTTTTTCAAAAACTGCTAAAATAGTTTCAGTTTCATTATTTTCAATTGTTCTTGTATCTTCTTTACTTGGTACACTTACACCAATCGTACTTAATAAATTAAAGTTTAATCCTGCATTAGCATCTGGCCCTTTTATTACAACTACTAATGATTTAATGGCTCTTGCAATCTATTTTATTGTTGCAATAGCAATGGGTGGGATTTAATCTGATTATTTAGTTTTATATATATTTGTACAAACGGAAGCTTCCGTTTTTTTTATTTAATAGAAAAATGAATAAAGTAACATATTTTACAGAAGAGGGTCTCAAGAAATTACAGGACGAACTGAATTATTTGAAGACAAAGGGTAGGGCAGAGATAGCTAAACAAATAGCTGAAGCAAGAGACAAAGGAGATTTATCTGAAAATGCTGAATATGATGCCGCCAAGGAAGCTCAAGGATTACATGAATTAAAAATATCAAAACTTGAAGAATCTTTATCAAGTGCAAGAATTATTGATGAAAATGATATTAGTACTGATAAAGTATCAATTCTTTCAAAAGTTAAAATTGAAAATGTTAAACTTAATAAATCATTCGAGTATGTGATAGTTTCTGAAGAAGAAGCAAACCTTCAGGAAGGTAAAATATCAGTTGAATCACCAATTGGAAAGGGCTTGTTAGGTAAAAAAAAAGGTGAGAAAGTAACTGTTAAAATACCATCAGGAGAGGTGATTTTTAAGGTTATTGATATTTCTCTATAATTTATGCCTACAATTTTTACCAAGATAATAAATAAAGAAATACCAGCCCATATAATCTATGAAGACGAGAAATTTATTTCATTTCTAGATATAAACCCTCTTACTATCGGCCATTCATTAGTAGTTCCAAAAATTGAAGTTGACTACATTTTTGATCTTGATGTAGAGTATTTAAATAAAGTATTAATTTTTTCAAAAAAAATAGCTTCTGCTATTGAAAAGTCAACTAATTGTAGTAGAGTTGGTCTAAAGGTTGTAGGCTTAGAGGTACCTCATGCCCATGTTCATCTTATTCCATTCAAAAATGAGAAAGAGATGGACTTTATAAACAAAAGATTGAAATTAGATGAATCAACTTTTACTTCTTTATTGAAAAAAATTAAAGAGAATCTCTAGATAATTTTTTCTGGGTTTGCTTGTATGAACTTCTTCCATGATTTCCTTGGACTTTCATTATTAGATTTTTGATAGTAGTGGCATAAGGCGGCGCCTAATGCGTCCGTAGCATCAAGTTTTTTATCAATATTTCCTTTAAGATTTAGTATTTTTTTTATCATTTCGGAAAGTTGTTCTTTTGATGCATTACCATTTCCAGTGACTGATTTTTTGATTTTTCGTGGTGCATATTCTGCTATTTTAATTCCATTAATTTTTCCTGCTACCATTGCCACACCCTGGGCCCTTCCTAGTTTTAGCATGGACTGCACATTTTTTCCAAAAAAAGGTGATTCGATAGATATCTCATTTGGTTTATATTCTTCAATAAGTTCGTTAACACTTTCAAATATTAATTGAAGTTTTTTGGTATGATCGTTCTGTTTTTTAAGATTTAATACTCCATATTGAATAAGTTCTATATTATTTTTCGATGATTGAATTAATCCATACCCCATAATATTTGTTCCAGGATCAAGACCTAAAATTATTTTATTACTCTCCATTTAATTTTAATTAATTCTTATATTGATTCAAGTTAATTGTAAAAGATTTATATGACAAACTTAAATTTACAACTTATTGATACGCATGCTCACTTATACATGGATGATTTTATTGAAAATTTGGATAAAGTTATTACAAAGGCTAAAGAAAATAACGTAAATAAAATACTCATGCCAAATGTAGATCTTAATTCAGTTGAACCTATGCTTAACATAAGTAATAAGTATGTTAATACTTGCTACCATATGCTAGGCTTACACCCTTGTTATATTGAAGATGATTACAAAACTACTATTAAAAAAATTTTATCAAATGTTTCCAATAATACAATTGCAATTGGAGAAATCGGAATAGATCTTTATCATAGAAATGATAATATAAAGGCTCAAATTAGTGCTCTTAATATTCAATGCGAATTTGCTCAAGAGAATAAACTTCCAATTGTCTTACACACTAGAAAATCTATTGACGAAACGATTAATGTTATTAGAGATTATAAATTAACAGGTGTCTTTCATTGTTTTGATGGCACATATGAACAAGCATTAAAAATTATTGATCTTGGATTCAAGATTGGTATTGGAGGAGTTATAACTTTTAAAAACTCTAAACTAAGAGATATTATATCTCGGTTGAGCTTGAAAAATTTAATTATAGAAACAGACAGTCCTTATTTATCGCCTGAGCCAAAAAGAGGTAAAAAAAATGAACCTAGTAATGTTAAATATGTAGCGAGTAAATTATCAGAAATATTATCTATTCCTATGGAGAATGTGTGTAATGTCACTTCAGAAAATGCAATAAATTTATTTGATTTGCACTAACAAAGAGAGGTGGCCGAGTGGTCGAAGGCGCGCGCCTGGAAAGTGCGTATACGGAGCAATTCGTATCGAGGGTTCGAATCCCTTCCTCTCTGCATTTTTGTTGCAGTCTAAATTTTCTTTTAATTTTTTTTTATTATATACTAATAACGCTATTTTTGGAAAATTCTAATTTATAAAATAATAACATTAATTATGAGAAACTTACTTACCATGTTGATGACTTTCTGCATGTTGTCACTAAATAGTCTTGCTTTTGCTCAAGACCAAAATGTAGAAGATGTTAGTCAATCAGAAGAGGATACTACTTTAAATGAATCAACTGACTCGGCATCTGAGGAATCATCATCAATACAGATTATTGAAGAAGAAGAGATTGAAGAAATTGCTGAAGAGTCTCAGTCTTTTCACTATGCCATAAAAGAACAATTTATTCAAGGAGGATGGCAATTTATGGGTATTGTTCTACTTTGTCTAATTCTTGGCCTTGCTGTGGCTATTGAGAGAATAATCACCTTAAATCTTGCAACTACTAACACAAAGAAATTATTATCAGATATTGAAGACGCACTTAGTGGTAAAGATGGTGTCAATACTGCCAAGGAGATATGTAAATCTACAAGAGGTCCAGTTGCATCTATTTTTGTACAAGGACTTATGAGAGCATCAGAAGGTATAGAGATGGTTGAAAAGTCAATAATCTCTTATGGATCTGTTGAAATGGGTAAGTTAGAGAGAGGAATGGTTTGGATTTCATTATTTATTTCACTTGCTCCAATGCTTGGATTCATGGGTACAGTAATTGGTATGATTGGTGCATTTGATGCTATTGCTGAGGCCGGTGATGTTTCACCTTCCTTAGTTGCTGGAGGTATTAAAATTGCCTTATTAACAACAGTGGGTGGATTAATAGTTGCGGTTATTCTTCAATTATTTTATAACTACTTGGTTTCTAAGATAGATTCTCTAGTTAATACAATGGAAGATGCTTCAATTTCATTAGTAGATATATTAGTTAGAAACAAATTATCTAAATAATGGATTTTGTAGATATTGTTTTATACTTCGGGTACTTTATGGTATTGGTTGCTGCTGTTCTGGCAATCGGTTTTCCCCTATATATAGCTTCAAAGAATCCTAAGTCGCTCATAACATCTGGCATTGGCTTAGGTTCAATACTCGTTTTATTTTTTATTGCATGGCTAATATCAGGTAATGAGGTTAATGCTAGTTATGCTGAGTTTGGTGTAGATGAATCTCTGTCTAAATTTATCGGTGGAATGTTAAATCTGGTATATTTCCTAGCTGGGATTGCTGTGATAGGTATTGTTGCATCAGAATTTAGAAAAGCTTTCAAAAATGGCTAGAAAAAATCGACCTACTGCTGAAATACCAAATGGATCAATGGCTGATATAGCCTTCTTGTTACTTATTTTTTTCTTAGTGACTACTACTATTGCAAATGACAAAGGTATTGCAATGTTATTGCCTCCTAAGCCAGATCCTAATCAACCACCCCCAGAGGTTACAAAAAATGATAGAAATATATTTAAAATACTTGCTAATTCTCAGGATAGATTACTAGTTGAGGATGAACCACTTGAAGATGTTAATGCATTAAGAGAAATGGTTAAAACATTTATTCTAAACTTTGGTAATCCAGGAGAAGAAGGTGTAGAAATATATAATAGTTTACCGGGGTCAATGAAGTCATTTGTTTCATCTTTCGGTAGAAGATCTGATTACTCTGACGACCCAACTGAAGCAGTTGTATCATTCAAAGCTGATAGGGGGACATCTTATGATCTATATGTACAAGTTCTAGATCAAGTCAATGCCGCTTATAATGATGTTTATGGTGAAAGGGTTGGTCTATCTGCAAACGAGTTTTTACAACTTGACAGAGATGACCCGGTTCAAGAAAGAAAGTATTTTGCTGCAAGAGATGGAATCCCTAGGGCTATATCTATTGCTGAACCAAATAAAATTGCAAACTAATGCCAAAATTCGGTAAAAAATCAAATACATCGCAAGATATTCCAACAGCTGCTCTGCCTGATATCATATTTATGTTATTGTTTTTCTTTATGGTAACAACCGTATTAAGAGAGACAGATATAATGGTTAAACAAAAACTACCTAAGGCTGCTCAATTGACAAAACTTGAAAGAAAATCTCTTGTAAGTTACATATACATTGGTGAACCAAAACAAAGCTCCTTATTTGGAAAAGAACCAAAAATACAGGTAAATGATGTTTTCGTTGAAGTTGACGAGATAATCCAATTCGTCAATCAGGAAAAAGATAAATTAAATGAGGCTGAAAGGGATCAGATAACCATGTCAATGAAAGTTGATGTAGATTCTAAGATGGGTATAGTATCCGACGTTCAGCAGGAGCTTAGGGAGGCAAATGCAAGAAAAATTCTATACTCTTCAATTCAAACTTCTGATAATATATAGTGTGTAGATAAGAGAATTATTATAATTTTCTTATTTATTTATGAATTCATTTAAATCAAATTCTAAAGTAGTTAATGCCTGGTGTATGTATGACTGGGCAAATTCTGTTTACTCTCTAGTGATAACTACTGCAATTTTTCCTCTTTATTATAATGCAGTAACTACGACATCAGATAACAATTATATTGTTTCTTTTTTTGGTATTGAGATAGTTAATTCCGTTTTATATTCATACTCTTTATCTTTTTCATTTCTTATTCTTACAATAATTCAGCCTATACTATCAGGTATTGCTGATTATTCAGGTAATAAAAAGTTTTTTCTGAGAATATTTATGTATCTAGGTTCAATTTCCTGTATTTCCTTATATTTTTTTGAGGGAGATAATGTTGAGTATGGTATTATACTTTCAGTTCTAGCAAGTATCGGATTTACAGGTAGTTTAGTTTTTTATAATGCATTCTTACCAGAAATATCAACACCTAATAATTTTGATAAGATAAGTGCTAGGGGGTACTCATTTGGGTATGTTGGTAGTGTTATTTTACTAATAATTTGCTTAATACTGATTCAAAGTTTTGATTTCTTTGGATTTGAATCATCAAAGGAGGCAACCAAGTTTACTTTTTTATTAGTTGGTATTTGGTGGATTCTATTTGCCCAAATAACGTTATTCTACCTTCCTGAAAAACCAAAAAAAATAGTACTTAACAGAACTATACTTACTTATGGCATGAAAGAGCTTATAAAAGTATGGAATTATATAAAAGGTGTTAAACACTTAAAACTTTATTTACTATCATATTTTTTCTACAGTATGGGGGTTCAAACAATTATGTTAGTTGCTTCTTATTTTGGGGACAAAGAAATAAATCTTGACCAGAATAAATTAATATTTACAATATTAATAATTCAGATTATAGCAATTTTTGGAGCTTATTTCTTTGCATATGTCTCTAGATTGAAAGGAAATAAATTTTCTTTAATTACAATGAATATATGCTGGATTATTGTTTGTTTAACTGCTTATTTTACTAATAATGAATATCAGTTTTATTTACTAGCTGCTGTTGTAGGTATATTGATGGGTGGTATTCAATCTCTTTCTAGATCAACTTTTTCAAAGCTTTTGCCAAAAGAGATTGGTGATACTGCATCATTTTTTAATTTTTATGGTATATCCTATAATATATCTGTTGTTATTGGAACATTTTCATATGGTTATATTGAACAAGTTACAGGTAGTATGAGATCAAGTGTTCTTGCTTTAACTTTTTTCTTTATTGTTGGTTTATTTTTTCTTATTAGAACTCAAATAAAAAAATAGTTTATGTTTCATTCTAATCTTTTAAATAATGATTTGAAGATTGAGTCAAATCATAAAAAAAAATATGTTTTTGATAGGATTAGAAAAAAAAAAGTTATTTTGACACCAGAGGAATGGGTTAGGCAAAGTATCATAAATCATCTTATTAGTAATTTAAACTACCCTGAAGGGTTAATATCTTCAGAGTCTCTCTTAAAATATAATAACTTAAATAAGCGTTCGGATATTTTAGTTAAGTCAAGAAATGGGATAGATAATTATCTCTTAATTGAATGTAAATCATTTAAAATGAGGTTAAATGAAAGTCATTTAAGTCAGGTTTCTGTATATAATAATGTCTATTCCAGTAAATACATAATGATAACAAATGGAATTGATCATTTTGTTATTTCTAGTAGTGATAAATCAGGTGATATAAATATTTTGAATAATATACCAGATTATGAGGATTAGATTTGATCGTCAGGATTAAAATATTCTACATTAAATGCCTCAGAAACGTTCTTATTCACAACTCTTCCACTTATAATATTTAATCCTTCTTTTATTTCATTATTCGATCTTACAGCTTCTTTCCATCCTTTTTCAGATATTTCAACAATATATGGTAGTGTCATGTTTGTGAGGGCTTGAGTCGATGTGTAAGGAACGGCACCAGGCATATTTGCTACACAATAATGTACTACACCATCAATTATGTAAGTAGGATTTTCGTGAGTTGTGGGTTTTGAGGTTTCAAAACAACCTCCTTGGTCAATAGCGATATCAACTAAAACACAACCTTTTTTTAGAAATTTAAGTGTTTTTTTTGTTATTAATTTTGGTGCTTTTGCCCCGGGTATAAGAACAGCTCCAATTATGAGGTCACTTTTAATAGCATTTTCATATATATTTTTTTCATTAGACAAAATACATTTTACTTTACCACTAAATAAAACGTTGAGTTCATCTAATCTTTCCTGATTTAAATCTAAAATTGTAACATTTGCACCTAAGCCGACAGCCATTTTTGCAGCTTCTGTTCCAGATATTCCTCCCCCAATTATTAAAACATTTGCAGGATCAACACCAGTTACGCCTCCTAATAATATCCCTCTACCACCCATAGGTTTTTCAAGAAATTTGGCACCTTCTTGTGTAGCCATTCTGCCTGCTACCTCAGACATAGGTGTAAGAAGTGGAAGAGATTTATCTTCACTTTGTACTGTTTCGTAAGCTATGCATATTGATTTGTTTTTAATCATCCCATCTAATAAAGGTCTATGTGAGGCAAAATGAAAGTATGTAAATACAATTTGACCTTCTTTAATAAGATTATATTCCTCTTCAATTGGTTCCTTTACTTTTAGAATCATCTCTGATTTTTGAAAAACTTCTTCTCGAGTGTCGACAATTATAGCTCCAGCTTTTTTGTATTCATCATTTAGAAAACTAGAGTTCTTTCCGGCATCTTTTTCAACAAGAACAGTATTTTTTTTTGAAATTAATTTAGAAACTCCAGAGGGAGTCAGTGAAACTCTAAATTCGTTATTTTTTATTTCTTTTGGAACACCTATTATCATGTTGATAATTATACGTAAATCTAACTTTATGGTCTAATAATTAAAAAAAAAATATCTTTTTTTATTCTTATAATTTTATTATTAATAAAATATTATTTTGTTTTTAATTTTTAGGCAAAATATAATTTTAAAAAATTATTATTTTGATATATAATTTGATATTTTATTTCAAATTATAAAATTTATTTCCCTCTAATTTTTTGTATCTTTATATAATCAATGACTCAAGAAAATCTCACAGTAAATAAATCTCTTAAAGTTTCTAAAAAAGAAATTCTTGATGACTTTCTTTTAATGAATGTCAGTAGGAACATTAGTTATATCGGAAGGAAGGAAGTATTTATGGGTAGAGCTAAGTTTGGTGTTTTTGGTGACGGTAAAGAGTTACCTCAAATTGCTATGTCTAAATTTTTCAGAAACGGGGATTTTAGATCTGGATATTATAGAGACCAAACCTTCATGATGTCAATTAATCAGTTAACTCCTGATCAATTTTTTGCTCAATTATATGCACATACAGATATTAAAAAAGACCCCCATTCTGGAGGTAGACAAATGAATTGTCATTTTGGAACGAGATTATTAAATGAAAATGGAGATTGGAAAACACAAACTGATATGATGAATTCAGTGAGTGATATTTCATGTGTTTCAGGACAGATGCCAAGAATAGTTGGTTTAGCCTATGCATCTAAATTATATAGAAACAATAAGAATTTATCTGATATGGAAAACTTTTCAATTAATGGAAATGAGGTTGTATTTGGAACAATTGGAGACGCCAGTACCTCTGAGGGACATTTTTGGGAAGCAATTAATGCGTGCGGTGTCCTGCAAGTTCCACTTATTATGTCAATATGGGATGATGGATATGGTATTTCTGTCCCATCTGAATATCATACTACAAGAAATGATCTGTCTAAAGCTCTTTCAGGTTTTCAAAGATCATCTAAAAAAGAAAATGGATATGAAATTTTTACAGTTCATGCTTGGGATTACATTAATCTACTAAAGACTTATCAAAAAGCTGAGAAATTAGCTAGAGAAGATCATGTTCCTTGTATAATTCATGTAAAAGATGTTACCCAACCCCAAGGGCATACTACATCAGGGTCCCACGAGAGGTATAAATCAAAGGAAAGATTAAATTGGGAGAAAGATTTTTGTTGTATTAAAAGAATGAGAGAGTGGATAATTGAGAATAATTTTGCATCAAGTAGTGAAATTGATATTATAGAGAAAAATGCTGAAGAAATTGCGAAAAAATCAAGAGATAGATCATGGAAATCATATAGGGATGATATAAAGGAAGATTTTGACGATGCTATTGCAGTTATTACAAGGGTAGCTCAGAACAGTCCCAAAAATAAAAAAGAGATTATAAACGTAAGAAAAAACCTATCTACCACCATTCATCCACTTAAGTCAGATATTTTAAGGTCAATGAAATATGTTAGGAGGATAATAAGAAGCGAAAATAATTTAGCAAAAAATTATTTATATAATTTGATATCTGAGAAAGAGAGTAAGTATGAAAAAGAATATAGTTCACACCTATACAGTGAATCAGATAAATCTGCTATTAATATTAAGGAAGTCTATCCAAAATATAGCAATGAGACTAAACTTGTTGATGGAAGAGAAATAATTAATAAATACTTTTTTGAATTATTTGAAAATAATCCAAAGGTTTTTGCTGTTGGTGAAGATGTTGGTATGATTGGAGGAGTTAATCAAGGATTTGCTGGCATACAAGAAAAATTTGGAAAATATAGAATAACTGATACAGGAATAAGAGAATCATCAATAATTGGTCAAGGAATTGGCTCTGCATTACGCGGTTTGAGACCTATTGTTGAGATACAATATTTAGATTATGTTTATTGGGCTTTACAAACACTTTCTGATGATCTTTCTACTTTGCAATATAGGACTAGAGGAGGGCAGAAAGCACCAGTAATAATTAGAACCAGAGGTCACAGGCTTGAGGGTATATGGCATAGTGGCTCACCTATGGGTACTCTGATAAATAGTTTAAGAGGTATTCATATTCTAGTTCCTAGAAATTTTGTTGAGTCTGTTGGAATGTATAATACTCTTTTGTCTTCTGATGAGCCTGGAATAATTATTGAACCATTAAACTCTTATAGATTAAAGGAAAATCTCCCAACTAATCTTTCAGAAATAAAGGTAGAGTTCGGTTGTCCATCAATTTTGAGAGAAGGATCGGATATTTCAATTGTAACATATGGATCTATGTGTAAAATTGTGATGGATTCAGCTGAACAGTTACAGGCTGTTGGTATTTCATGTGAAGTAATTGATGTAAGAACTTTATTACCCTTTGATAAAAACGATACAATCTTAAATTCTTTAAAAAAGACTAATAGAATAGTTTTTGCTGATGAAGATGTTTCAGGAGGTGCCAGTGCTTACATGATGCAAAATGTTTTAGAAAAACAAAATGGATATTATTTCTTGGATTCAAAGCCAATTACAATCCATTCAAAAGACCACAGACCAGCATATAGTACTGATGGAGACTATTTTTCTAAACCTAATTGTGAGGATATTTTTGATGTTATATATAATGTCTTTAACGAGCTAGACCCTAAGGCTTATCCACAGCTTTAATCACTCATTATCTCTTGTAATGTAACTTCTGGAGTTTCAATAACATTACTTAAGTTAAGTGCTCTGTCCATAATATATATTTTTAATTTAAATACATCATTTCTTATAACATTTTCAAAACCATAAGAAACCATACCATACCTTAGTTTACCTTGTAGAACTTGATTTGTATTTCCTATGTTCAGTGGAGGAAATCTAGAGTTAAAGTCAATACCACATCCAAATTCTTCATCAAATACTCTTGTCCAGTCAATTAATTCAAAATTATCATTTTGTTTTTTATAGAATTCAATATATATGTTTTTATTATTTATGTTTTTTTGGATATAAAAAGTATCCATTTGATAAGTTGAGTTAATAGTATCAATAATATAGTCGTTGCAATTAAATGATGTTCTGTTATCATTTTCACTATAAAAAGTAATTGATCCGTTTGGTTCATAAATATAAAGAGGGGGCCTTACATCTTCTGTACCAAAAGTTATCCAATTAAAATTTTCATCAATTATTGCATTATATTGATGATAAGGATAACTATTTTCATCATTTGATAGACCAAGATCACCATCACCGTCAATAAAATTAATTGTTAATATAAGTGAGTCTTGAACAAAGTTATTTTCACTTTTTTTAAATACGATATTCTCAAAACTTATCGTAGGTATTTCTGATACATTATTATTATCTGAGCAAGAAATTAGTACAATAAAGATTAAGATATTTAAATAGTATTTCATTAATTATAAAACTTTGTTACTATACTTTTATTGCATCAACTAATTTTTTAACATCAAAGATTGGTGCTTCACAAACATTATTACGACATAAAATAAATGATTGTTTATCTTTTTCCTCTTCTTGGAATTGAACCACTTTATTCGGGGAGTAAATAGATAGTATTGATAATAGATCTTTTTTATTTTTCTTACCTATTATTTTTATCTCATTCACTTTAAAAAGGTTAATTTGATTAACGTAAATCCAATTATGCATAAATTCATAGGTATTTAGATATTTGCTCAAACTATTTCCCATATCATTAAATATATTTTTATATAAAATATCATCAAATAATTTACCCATAAAAAGTAAGTTTTGATACATAACTGAATTTGAGGAGGGTATTACGTTATCAAAAATTTCAACTTTATTTGATATAAGTTTTTCATGCTCTAAACTAGAATAATTAAACATTTTTTCTTTTTTGTTATAAAACTTTGATATTGTAAATTCAATTAATTTCTTAGCATCATCTAAAAATTCTTTATTATTTGTTGTCTCATAATATAAAATAAATGCTTTTATAGTAAAGGCAAAGTCATCTAAGTAACCTAATTGATCACTTCCGTAGACTCTAGATAATCTGTTTTTACTTAAAAGTTTTGTCTTAATAAAAATTACATTTTTTTTAGCAATTTGAAGATATGAGTTATTTTTTGTTGCTTGGTAAGCATTAATAATTCCTATAAGAGCTATGCTATTCCATGAACAAATTATTTTTTTATCTGTTATTGGTTTAATTCTTTTATTTCTTTCATTGAAAAGTTTAATCTTAATTTTTTCAGAAAGAAAGTCAATATTATTATTAAGGGTAAGAATAATAAATTCACCAAAATTATTTTTAAGATTTATTTCTTTTGACAAGAAATCATTGTCACTTTTAAATATTTTATTGAATTCACTCAATTTCCATCTGTAAAATTTTCCTTCAATATTTTCTGATTCAGCATCGATGGCTGAATAAAAACCATTTTCCTTACTCATCATTTCATCTTCTATCCACTTTATACAATGATCTATATAATATTTGTACTTATCTTTTTTTGAAATTTTATAGATATTTGATAGAAGCTCAATAAATAAACCGTTGTCATATAACATTTTTTCAAAGTGAGGTATTTCCCATTTTTTATCTACAGAATACCTCGAAATCCCACCTCCTAGGTGGTCATAAATTCCACCTTTCAGTATTGAATTAATAGTTTTAAATGTATGCTTATATACTTCTTTGTCATTATTATTTTTTGAGTAAAGTAATAGGCTATTCCATAAACTGGGCATTGGAAATTTTGGCTCTCTTAACATTCCACCATCATCAAAATCAAATTTTATTTTAATTTCATTTATTAGCGTTTTTATATCAAATGTTTTAGATGTCTGAAAATTTTCGTTAGAATTTATAATCTCCTTTGTAAATTCTTCAGAGGATTCTACAATTTTTTTCATGTTATCATCTGATATATTTTTTATATTTTCAAGAATTCTAAACCAATTATTTTTAGTAAAATAAGTTCCACCATAAAAAGGTTTTTGGTTTGGAAGAAGAAATATATTTAATGGCCATCCACCCTGAATACCCATTTTTTGGATAGCGTCCATGTATATGTTGTCAATATCAGGCCTTTCTTCCCTGTCAACTTTAATAGATATAAAATATTTATTCATAAATTCAGCAACTTTTTTATCTTGAAAAGATTCTCTCTCCATGACATGACACCAATGACACGTAGAGTAGCCTATACTTAGAATAATAATTTTATTTTCTTTTTTTGCTTTTTTAAGTGTTTCCTCATTCCATGATTGCCACTTCACTGGATTATGAGCATGTTTTAATAAATAGAGGCTTTTTTCATTAATTAATTCATTACTAAATTTTAGCATTTAATTTAATTTTTAATTAATTCATAAAGTTTTGTATCTTTGTGAATACTTATAAAGGTGAAAAGATTACTTTTTATATTAGTTATTTTATTTTCCTCTTGCGAAAGAAAATTATGTCCAACATATTCTAATGTTGAAAATAAAGACATTCCTACCCATATAATTATTGACACACATCAAAAAATAGTGTAAGTCTATAAGCCGGATTCTGTATCTGATAAATCAGATTCTTATCATTTATCTAGACCTGATATCACTACCAGGTTCAATCGATCTACCCGTTCGAATCTTAGCGGGCAACTAACTGTAAATAAATACACTCGAACTGCTTGATCTTTCAATTTATAAGGTTTACAAAGCATTAAATATTGCTATTTAATCGGTAGTCTCTTACACTACCTTTTCACCCTTACCTAATTTAGGCGGTATATTTTCTGTTGCACTATCTGTTCTCGTTAGAGACCTTCCTGTTAGGAAGTATAATGCCCTATATTGTCCGGACTTTCCTCTTCAATTTGAAGCGATAAGACAACTTACTTTACAAAAGTATATATATATCTTTGTTAAAAAAATTAATATGTCAACGACTATACTCGCTATTGAAACATCATGCGATGATACATCTGCTTCAGTAATATCAGATGATATAATAAAGTCTAATATTGTCTCATCTCAGTTAGACCATTCTAAGCTGGGAGGAGTTGTGCCAGAAATTGCATCGAGAAGACATCAAAAAAATATCACCTATATAGTGAATAGAGCTCTTATAGAATCCTCAACTAAATTAAGTATGTTAAATGCTATTGCTTGTACTAATGGACCTGGATTATTAGGTTCATTACTCGTTGGAACATCATTTGCTAAGTCTATTTCTTATTCATTAGGTATTCCTTTAATCTGTGTTGATCACATAAAAGCCCATGCTTTATCTCATACTATAAATACTTCAAAAGTAGATTTTCCCTTTATATCTCTGGTTATTAGTGGTGGTCATACTCAAATTATGTACATTGAATCCTATAATAATATTAAAATATTAGGTGAGACAAGAGATGATGCTGTAGGCGAGGCATTTGACAAGTGTGGTAAAATAATGGGTTTAGATTATCCTGCTGGACCTTTAATTGATGGTCTTTCAAAAGATGGTGATCCCTTTAAGTTTAATTTTCCAAATACAAAAGTTCCAGGCATGGATTTTTCTTTTAGTGGAATTAAAACCTCTTTCTTATATTTTATTAATGATAATTTAAATGTGAATAAAAATTTTATTACTGAAAACCTAAACGATATTGCATCTTCAATTCAATATAAGTTAGTTGAAATGGTTATTGACAAATTAAAAATTGCTTTGAAAGAATATAAGGTATCGAATATAGCTGTAGGTGGAGGTGTTGCTGCAAACTCACTATTGAGAAACCGCCTGATGAAATTAGAAAATGAAATGAATATTAAAGTTAATATTTCAGATATAGAATACTGTACTGATAATGCAGCTATGATTGCAAATTACTCCAGGTTTATGTATAAGGATAAAAAATTTTCAAGATATGACAGTGTTCCCTTCTCAAAAAATTAGAAAATGAGCAAAAAATTATTTTTTAAGAACAGAAAAGCTAGTTTTAATTACGAAATTTTTGATAAATATATAGCTGGTATTTTATTGAAAGGAACTGAGATAAAATCAATTCGAAATTCACTCATTAACCTAAATAGTTCTTTTTGTACTATTGACAATAACGAGGTTTATGTCAAAGATCTTAGTATTTCAGAATATCAATTTGGAAATTCAAATAATCATGAACCTAAAAGAATAAGAAAGTTATTATTGAATAAAAGAGAAATTAATCAAATAAAGAAAAAAGTTATTGAGAAAAAACTTTCAATAATACCTTTGAACCTTTTTGTTTCAGATAGAGGTTATGCAAAAATTGAAATAGCATTATGTAAGGGAAAGAAAATTTATGATAAAAGGGAAGCTGTTAAAAAAAGAGAAATCGACAGGAAAATTCGTCAAAATTTTTAAAAATATTTAATCATAATTTCTATTAATTTTTTCTTAAAATTGGTGTAGGGAGGTATGATTAAATCTGTTGGACTAAATTTAATTCTTTGTCTGAAAATACTCTTTTGATTAGAAAATTCTCTAAAACCATATATCCCATGGCATCTTCCAGAACCGCTATTATTTACTCCACCAAATGGGAGATGATAGTTTGAGTAGTGTAAGGTACTATGATTAATGCAAACACCACCTGAGGAGGTTTTTTCTAGTATTTTATTAATATTTTTTCTATGATTACTATAAATGTAAAGTGCCAATGGTTTCTCCTTTTTATTAATTATATCAATTGCATCATCGATATTTTCAAATTCATAAATTGGTAGGATTGGTCCAAATATTTCTTCATTATTAATTTTAGATTTTTCAGATATTTTTGTGAGAATGGTTGGTTCAAGAAAAAGATCTTTTGAATCATTTTTTCCACCAAAATATATTTTTCCGTCATGTTGTTTAACGTCTTCAATTAAATTGGTTAATCTATCAAATTGTTTTTTATTGACTATTCTACAATAACTGGAAGAATTTTGTGATTTTTTAGTATATATTTTCTTTATATTTTCTACCAATAGTTGAAGAAAAATATCTTTTATTTTCTTATTTACAAGAATATAATCTGGAGCTATACAAACTTGTCCATTATTTATAAACTTTGCCCAAGCAATCCTTTTAGCAGTTGCTTTTATGTCAACCTTTTCATCTACAATTGTAGGTGATTTACCTCCTAGCTCAAGAGTTACTGAAGCTAAATGATTACTTGCTGCTCTCATAATTAGTTTCCCTATGGTAGGTGAGCCTATGAAAAGTATATGATCAAACTTTAATTTTAGTACTTCTTCAGCAATTTTGACTCCACCCAGTATAGTATTTACTTCATTCGAACTAAAAGTATCATCAATAATATTTTTGATAATTTTTGAAGTGTGATCTGTTATCTCTGAGGGTTTTATAAGTACTGCATTTCCTGCAGATATTGCGTTTATAAGAGAAACAAAAGTCAAATTAATAGGGAAGTTCCATGGTGTGATTATCAAAACCAATCCTTTTGGTTCATAAGAAATGTGTGATGTAGATCCGATTAATGAAATAGGTGTGTTAACTCTTTTACTCTTCATCCATTTTTTTAGATTTTTAACAGTGTGATTAATTTCTTGGACAACTGGAAATATTTCAGTCAAATCTACTTCAGAACCATTTTTTTTGAAATCTTTTTTGAGAGCAGCTTTAATGTTATTTCGATTATCTAAAATCTTCTCTTTTAATTTTTTTAGTTTTTTAATTCTATCCTCTGCTGATGAGCTTCTAAGATTAGAAACATTATTTTTTAATTTTTCATAATTATTACTTAAAAGCTTAGAATTTGATTTCATAATTTTACTTTACTATTAACATCCCTAAACCGCAAAAAAGAATACCAAAAATCCCACTCACCATAATGTATGATATTAGAAGTAAAAACTTACCTTGATTAAATAAAGTAATAGATTCGATAGAGAATGCAGAGAAAGTAGTAAATCCGCCACAAAATCCTATGACTAGAAAATTTAAAATATTATTTGAAAATGTATCATTAAAATGATTGGAAGTTAGTTTAAATATTATACCAGCTATAAAACAGCCAATTAAATTTACAAGGAGAGTGCCAACAGGAAATGTAAATAAAGTTGGAGTGAAAAATTTAGATATTGAATAACGGAAGATTGATCCTGTCATTCCTCCTAAACCTACCAGTAAAAAGTCTTTCATTTTTTTTCAACAAATTCAAGGGATGCGGAGTTAATACAATATCTTAATCCAGTAGGATTTGGTCCATCATTAAATATATGTCCAAGATGTCCATCGCAGTTGGAACAAATTACCTCAATTCTTTTCATACCAAAGCTGTTGTCATCAAGAAAACTGACATATTTCTTATCCTCTACATCAAAAAAACATGGCCATCCAGTACCTGAATCAAACTTTGTTTCAGATGAGAAAAGCTTTTGACCACAACCAGCGCATTTATATTCACCACTTTTTTTATTATCCCAATATTTTCCCGTAAATGGTCTTTCGGTACCTTTTTGTCTTAGTACATAATATTGTTCTTTAGATAGTTTTTTTTGCCAATATTCATCTTTTTTTTCTTGAGAAATACAAGATGAATGTATAATTAAAATAAAAGGAATTATAAATACTAACTTCATTTGTTTATGTTAACGTCTAATTGAGGGAAAGGGATACTTAAGCCATTTTTTGGAAACTCTGAATAGACTTTTTCATTGTAATCAAACTTTACTTCAAGAAAGTCTTCTGACTTGACCCATACTCTTACCATGATATTTACCGAGCTATCTGCAAGTTCTGAAAGTACAATTAGTGGTTCTTGATCTTTAATTATTCTTTTATCATTTTCGATCCAATTTAGTAGAAGTTTTTTTGCTTTTTGATAATCATCACCATATGAAATTGAAAATGTCCATATTATTCTTCTAGTATTTTCAGAAGAAAAGTTTGTAACTATAGATGTTTGAAGTATTCCATTAGGTATAATAACCCTTTTGTTATCTAGAGTGGTAAGGATTGAGTTAAATATTTGAATTTCTTTTACAGTACCTTGGGTCCCTTCGTACTCAATAAAATCACCTACTTTAAATGGTTTGAAAAAAAGAATCATCACTCCAGCTGCAAAATTTTGTAATGTGTCTTTTAAAGCTAATCCAACAGCAAGACCTGCTGCACCTAAAATTGCAAGAAATGAGGTCATCTCAACACCAACCATTGAAAGTACCGAAATTATCAAAGCAATTTGCAGTGTAATCGATAATAATGATCGAAAAAATGGAACCAATGATTTATCAATTTTTTTATTATTGAGAAATTTTTCTAAGATATTAATCACTCTTTTGATAGCTCTATTTCCAACAAATAAGAAAATAAGACCAAGTAGGATTTTTGGGGAGTATTCAATTATAAGATTAAATAAGTATGTGTAGCTTTCTGGACTTAGTATATCATTCATTTGGTAAATTTAAATTAATCTTCTGGATAAGGTATAAATATAATCTTTGATTTATTATCCATTACAACTAGTAGACAGCAGTATTCATTGTAATCTTTATATCTTTTTTTAAATATTTTTTCGTCATGGATTATATTATTTGATAATAAAATCTCTAAGTATGATGCATGATATTTCCATTCATTCTCATAAAACTCTTTGATATCAATAAAAAGAGATCCTAACTTGATATCATTCTTGCTCATGATGATTATAGGGAAATTAGAAAATTTATTTTCAGTAATTTTTTTTGTAGCTGTTTTAAGTTTATCAGCAACTTTTATAAAATCAGACGAAATAATTCCCATTTCTTGAATATCTAGGTCTTTATTTTCTTCCATGCTACAATAAACTTACTATATTTAAGCTGATTTTATGAAGAGGATTCTTAAATTATTTTTATTTATTTTTTTTGGGAGCTTAAGTAATTTAAATGCTAATCATATAGTAGGTGGGGAGATAGAAATGATTCACATTGGAAATGAAAACTCATTCACTTACAGAGTAAAATTAATTCAATATTTTGATTGTGCTCAAACAGCAAATCCTGGACCAGATGACCTGATATCATATACAATATTTAGAAAATCTGATGGTCAAGCCATAAGAAATGGAACCATGTTTATAACAAATCAGGAATTTGTACCATATACTAATCCCGACTGTTCTCTTGGATTTTTATGTACTTTAAAAGTTGAATATTCTCATGAGATAACTCTAGATCCTGAGGATTTTAATCATCCTGATGGGTATGTCATTGTATGGGAAAGGTGTTGTAGAAATTGGTCTACTAAAAACTTAGTTAACCCAGGATGGAATGGCATGACTTATACTTTACATTTTCCTCCAATTGTTGATGCAGAAGGAAAGCCATTTATAAATTCTTCTCCTAGATTATTTCCTCCTCTAAGTGATTACGCTTGTATTAATCAGTTATTCTATATTGATTTTGCAGGTCAGGACGATGACGGAGATTCAATTGTTTATTCTCTAGCAGCCCCTCTTGATGATAAACAAGCAAATGTTGAGCCTATTAATCCTGTACCACCTCCATCTGCACCACCACATCCTATAGTTGATTTTGCTCCTGGCTATAATATCGCATCGATGATACCTGGTGACCCTGCTTTATCGATATCAAATGAGGGGTTCATAACAGTTACTCCAACAGAGGTAGGTTTATATGTTTTTTCAGTAAAAGCTGATGAGTATAGGGATGGTGTAAAAATTGGTGAAGCAAGAAGAGATTTTCAGATGTTAGTTGTTGATGGTTGTAGTCCACCAGATCCTCCGGAGGCCCTAGTAAAAGTCCCTGGACAAGATGAATATTATAAGGAGGACGACACAATAATTTATGTTGCATCTCAGCCAAAATGTTTTGATCTCTTCGTTACCGATGATGTTGGTACAAATGTTACACTAAATGCTATAGGTGTTAATTTTGGCAATGGGGAAAAATCAGATTTAAATGATATTTTTTCTTTTAGTGAGGGCTCAATAAATGATTCTGGAGATACACTCAAGGTCCAGGTATGTGTTTCTGATTGTCCCTATGTTCAAAATGAACCATATTTGATAGATCTTATTGCTGCTGACGACGCGTGCCCTTTACCACAAAGGGATACAGTAAGAGTTACTTTGATTGTAGAACCTCCAACAAATCAGGATCCTTTTTTTATTAATCAAAAGGATACAAATTATGTTACAGTACCATGGAATTCATCATATTCTAAAGTTATAAGTGGTTTAGATCCAGATCTTGATAGCCTCAGTTTAAATTATTTTGTTATTCCAGCTGAACCAAAAATAAAATTAGCGGATTACGGCATTTCATTTATAAAAAATGAAGGTAATCAGGGGGATATTTCTGGAACTCTTGAATTTAATACTGATTGTAGAAATTTTGATTATTCGGATAGATCTGAATTTATGATTGGATTTGTTCTTGATGATTTAGATACTTGTGACCTTTTAAATACCGATACAATTTTTTATAACTTAAATGTTGAGTTACCTATTAATACAGGACCAAAGTTATCAACAGATGAGGAAATAACGGACAGTGTCTCTACAAGACCAAACTTTTCTGTGATTGAAATAGAAACAAATTTATCTGGGAATTATTCACTTAATCTTTTTTCTAATGACGAGGATAATGATACAGTTATCATAAGTGCTTCTGGAGTTGGTTTTGAACTTAATGAAATAAATGGAGTTTTTTCAACTTTTAATTCAAAGCCAGGTAGTGTTGATGGAAGATTTGATATAAATTTAGAATGCGTGGAGTTCCCTTATGACGATACTGAAGAATATAAGATTAATTTTATAACTGAAGATATTGATTATTGCCAAGAAATTAATGCTGATACAATTCAACTTGTTATTAAAATAAAACTTGATGAAAATGCAGTACCAACTATAAATAATGAAGATGAATATGTTTTAGATGTTAACAATTCATTTGAAGTCGATATAAATGCATCTGATTCAGATGTTGGTGATCTTATATTGTTGAGTTTAGTTTCTGATGCTTTACCAGGTAACTTTTCATTTAGTGATGCTTATGGTACAGGAGAAGTTACAAGTAAATTAAAATGGAATCCAAGCTGCAATGAATTAAATGATGACTTTTCTGACAAACTTTACGAACTTACATTTGATGTAGTTGATAATAACTGTCCTAATACAGCAAAATCATCTAAGAAGATCAGATTTTTATTAAAAAAACCAATAGTAAATTGGGATGATTTCCGTCCTCCAAATGCATTTAGTCCAGATGGTGATGGAATAAATGATGTATTTAAGCTTACAGATTTAACGGATCCATTTCAAAATTTACCTCTTGATGGTTGTGATGACAATTTTGAATCAATTGTTTTTGTTGACAGAACAGGTGTTGAAGTATATAAATCTTATGATAAAGAATTTCAGTGGGATGGTGGAGGGCTTTCCTCTGGTGTTTATTTCTATTACATTAAATATACAAAGTCAGATTACCGTGGTACCGTTACAATTATTTACTAGGTAATTGATTTTAATGATTTATCTAAGTCTTCAATTAATAAATCAGTTTCCTCTAATCCAATGTAAAACCTGACAAAGTTATGAGGTAAAAAATCAGTTTTTGAGTAATATTCACTATCATTATTATATCTTGATATTTCAGGGAAAATTAATGATTCATGGCCTCCCCATGAAGCTCCCATAAAAAAGTTATTGAGATTATTACAGAACTTTTCAATTTTAGATTTGTTTTCACTTTTAAGAACAATCGTGAATTGTCCACAAGGTTTTTTTATGTATTTTTTAACAAGCTTATTTTGAGGGAAATTCTTAGAATTAGGATAAATGACTTCTTTTACCTCATTATTTTCCTCTAAAAACTTAACAACCTTTGGTGTAGATTCAGATATATGTTTCATTCTAATAGGAAGAGTTCTTAAACCATTAATAAATAGCCATGAATTAAATGGTGATAAAACACTACCTATCAATTTAAATTCTTTGTTGTTAATAGTATCAATTATTTTACTTGAACTACAAATCACTCCTCCCATTGCATTTGCATGACCTCCAATATATTTTGTGGCAGAATGAATAATGATATCAATTCCCCACTTTGACGGGTTACAATTTATTGGTGATGAGTAACTATTGTCAATTATGGTTATTATATTTTGTTTTTTTGCAATTTTAGATATTTCCTCAAGGTCCTGCATCTCATAAGTCCAGGAGTTTGGACTTTCTAGGTATATAAGTTTTGTATTATTTTTTATTTTATTTTTAAAGTTTTCGATATTAGTTCCGTCAACAAAAGAAACTTCAATATTTAGTGGTGGCAAAATTTCTTTCATAAATCTATCAGTACCTGTATAAGGTCTTTTGACTGATATCATGTGCTCACCAGATTTAATTTGAGATAGAATAGCAGTACTGATTGCTGCCATTCCACTCCCAAGAGCAATTGCTTTTTCTGTACCTTCAAGGGCTGCAATTTTCTTTTCAAAAATTGATGTTGTTGGATTACTACCTCTAGTATAAAATGGAGATGGACTCTTTGATGACATGGCATTTCGCATATCTTCAACATTTGAAAAAAGAAAGTTTGAATTAGAAAAGATTGGAGGAATGGCCGCATTAAAGTAACTGTCCTTTTCTTCAGCCAATTGATTAATTATATTTTTGCTCATTATTTTGGGTTGGTTATCTGTAACGAAATTATACTAATTTAATTAAAGTATATTTATATAATGAAAAATAAAGTTGCTGTAATAACAGGAGGCTCTTCAGGGATTGGTGAAGCGCTTGCTTATAAGTTTTCTGAGGAGAATTTTAATGTTGTTATCACCGGAACTAATAAGGATAGGCTTAATAATGTTTTATCAAAAATTAAAAAAAATGGAGTTTCTTGTGAAGGAGTTATACATGATATTTCATCTTCAAATGACGTGAAAAAAATGGTAGATATTTCAATCCGAAAGTTTGGTAGAATTGATGTATTGATATGTAATGCTGGAATTTCTATAAGATCATTATTTGAAGATTTAGATCTCAATACTTTTGAAAAGTTATTTGGAATAAATTTTTTGGGTACTGTATACAGTGTAAAGTATTCTCTTCCTCATTTGATTAAAACATCTGGTACAATCATTGCAATATCTTCTTTAAACGGATTCATAGCAACTCCTACACGCACAGCATATGTTTCTTCTAAGCATGCAATGCAAGGTTTTTTTGATTCATTAAGATTAGAATTAAAAAGAAAAAATGTACATGTTATGGTTGCTTCTCCAGGATATGTACATAGTAATTTTAGAAAAAATACTTTAAAGTCTGATGGAAAGAAAGAGGGCGCATCTTCTAGAGATAATGCAAAAATGATGTCTCCTGAAACTGTAGCAAATAGAGTTTTTGATGGATATACTTCAAAAAAAAGAGATCTTATTTTCACTTTTCGAGGAAAACTAGCTCATTTAATAAAGAACTGGTTTCCTAAAATAGCAGATTATTTAGCTTACAAGGAAATTTTAAATGAAAGAGAATCATTACTTAAGAATTATTAATCTATTAATCTAACATTTTTTTTCCTAACGTATCTCTTCTCACCATTCAATATTATTTCGTACCATACCTCCAAATCTTTTGATACAATTAGTTTATCTCCTTTATTTAAAATTGAATACAAATCCGATCCTGACGAAGGTTCTTTCATAATAAATGTATAATCCTTAAATACTATTGCATCTGAAGGCGGTTTTATATTGATTATTAAAAGTGATAGGAAACTTGAGATGTAAAAAAAAGGGAGTGCAAAATTTACTACGTTCTTTCTAAAATATCTTACCAAATTCACAATAAATATAATTGAGGTCAAGGTGAGTAATAAAGCCAAAATATTATTTCTATATTTTTTATAAATATTTATAAATATTTTTTTATCACTATTCTCAAACCCATTAAGGTTTTTATTATCAACTATATTATTAATTTTATCTAGCACCTTATTTTCGTTTTTATTTTTTTGAAATAATTCTAGGTAATAAATTGACTTCTCGTAGTTACCTAAATTCTCCTCAATAGTTGCCATCTTTAAAAGCATACTATTTGAATATTTATTTTTTTTATAAAATATTGAATCGTATAAAACTTTTGATTCGGAATATTTATTTAGATTAAATAATGAATCAGCTTTTATTAGTTGTGATTTTAGGTCTGAATTAAAAAAAATAATGAGTGAGCAGATTAAAAAAAAATTTTTCACTTTTGAATATAATAATTTAATCTGATTGTTAAAATATCAGGAACATTTTCTAGTTTTGCGCGTTCCAGATGATATGATTGGCTAGCTCAGCTGGTAGAGCATCTCCCTTTTAAGGAGAGGGTCCTGGGTTCGAACCCCAGGCCAATCACTTTTTTCCAATTACATTCATTAAAAACCCACCAACTACAGCAGCAGTTTCTGTTCTCAATATCATTTTACCAAGAGTAATGCTATTATAACCTTCCTTTTTGAGCATCAATAATTCTTCGTTCGTTAAATCTCCTTCGGGGCCAATTAACATAACTGAATTTTCATTGATTTTATTTACTACTAAATCAGATTTTGATTTGATGTCTGCTACATATTTGTTTTTGAATTTATATTTTTTGACAAACTCTTTAATTTTAATTATTCCTTCGATTTCGGTTTTGAATAGTGAATTACATTGTTTCATAGCTGATATAATTTTTTTTTCCAACCTTTCAATTCTTATCTTATTTCGTTCTGAATTAGAGGTTTCAATAAAGAATATTTTACAGATACCAATTTCAGTTAGTTTTTCAACCATCCACTCAACTCTATTGAAACTTTTTGGAGGAGCAACAGCAACAAATGTATTTTTATTTTTCTTAATTGATTTTAGAATTTTTAGTTTGTTTAAATGTATTTTTCTGTTTTTTATTTCTTTAATTTCTGCTGAATACAAATTGCCTTTTCCATCAGTTAATTTTATTTTATCTCTAACTTTTTTTCTTAAAACATTATAACAGTGATTATATTCTTGACCTTCCAAGAAATCTGATTTAATATTTTTTAGGTAAAATATCTGCATTTGTTTTATATTTAAATACTAAACTAAACTACTAAAAATGATTCCACTATTACTATTTTTTTTAACTATAAATTTTCAATCTGATTTTAAAGGTTTTTCTAGTAAAGATGAGGCACTTTATTACTCTGAGTTATTGAAGTGTGAGGGTTATTTTACTAAGAATGATAATGAAAAAATATTTTACTTTCCATGTTCTTCTGAGTCTGAATTACAGAGTGCTTACCAAGAAATAGAGGTTGAACCAACTGTTACTGAAATTTGGGACCCTGAACCAGATGTTGTTAATCCAGGAAATTCATTTAGAGATGCGCCCTCTGATGCTATTATTTTATTTTCAAAAGACAATTTAAGTGAGTGGGTTCACAAAAATGGTAAAGAAGCGAAGTGGATTGTAGAAGATGATTATTTTACAGTTAATCCTGGTACTGGAGATATTCTAACGAAGAAATATTTTGGAAGCTGTCAGTTACATGTCGAATTTAGAACTCCTGCAGATATTGAAAGTAGTGGTCAAGGAAGAGGAAATAGCGGTGTGTATTTTATGGAAGATCCTAATTCACCAGGTGATTCTGGTTATGAAATTCAAGTTCTTGACTCTTACGAAAATAGAACATATTCTAATGGACAAGCTGCTAGCGTTTACAAACAACACATCCCATTAGTTAATTCCTCAAAAAAACCTGGAGAATGGCAGTCTTATGATATAATTTTTAAGGCCCCTATATTTTCAGAAAGAGGAACTCTTGAATCACCAGCCTATGTAACTGTTTTTCATAATGGAGTATTAGTCCAAAATAATGTGCAGATACAGGGATATGTTAAGTTTATTGGTTATCCTGAATATAAAGCTCATCCGTCAAAGCTTCCTCTTAAACTCCAAGACCACAGTAATAAGGTGAGCTATAGAAATATTTGGGTCAGAGAATTGTAATATTATTTTCTATGAATAAATCAATAATAATAATTTTTTTATTTTCAGTTTTGATTTCATGTTCAAAGAGTGAAGATTCATTAATTAATCCTGATGGAATCACTGATCATGAGATAACATCTCATTCTAATAATAGAGTTTCATCATTACTTATGACAAAAAGTGAGTATAGAGATTGGGTTAATAATGATGAATTCAGAAATTCAGAGAGAAGAAAATCTCTAACAAATGATTTATATAAAAAATATGCAGATAAATATGATTTTATTTTTTTTATTTTAAATGAACCGTCCATACCTGAAAATCTTTCATATTATGGAATGCTTGTTGGTGTATCTAATAATATTCAAGGAACTGGTCAGGAGATTTACGATTATTCTTTAGATTATGGTTCTAATGGAAAGCTAAAAGCTGTAATGCAACTAACAGGTCTTGAGTATTTAAGAAATGGACCTGCATTACACGAGTTGGCTCATAACTGGGCTAATTTCGGTATTGATACACATTATATCAATGGACCTGGAACAGGTATAACTTCATTTAACTATAAACCTCACTGGGGTTTTACTGGAGGGAGTTCAAGAGGTCAGCTTGGTGGATTTGATCAAAGTACATTAGTTGATAATGGAAATAACTCATATACTGTCAATAGTTTTGGTGGTTTTGCAAATGGTGGTAATGGGATTCCATTTAATGAGTTAGAATTATATATGATGGGAATGATACCATCCTCACAAGTATCTGAATTTGATGTATTTACTGAAATTACATCATTTTCATCTGGCTCAAATAAATTTAATTTTACAGCTAACTCAAGAAAAACATATGATGCTCAAGTTCTTGAAAACCTATTAGGAAAAAGAGTACCAAATTCCAAAAACTCTCAAAAAAATTTTAAAATTTTAGCTGTAGTAATTACGGATACACCATTAAGTGATGAGGAATGGAACAAGGTTGATGCGACGGCAGAGTGGTTTTCAAAAAAAGGAGAGGATGAATCTTCTTTATATAATTTTTGGGAAGCAACTAATGGAATTGGTTCAATAGATATTGAGAATTAATTAGTTTATTTAATTTTTTCGATAATTATATTATGATTGGTATATACACATATATCAGCAGCAATCTTTAAACTTTTCTTAACAATTTCTTCGGATGTTAATTTTGGATTATTTTCTTTTAAAGCTGTAGCAGCAGCCTGAGCATACATACTTCCGGAACCAATTGTGGCAATATTATTATCAGGTTCAATTACATCTCCAGTACCTGAAACAATTAAAATCTGATTGTTATCAGCTACAATCATCATTGCTTCAAGCCTTCTTAAGTATCTATCCATCCTCCAATCTTTAGCAAGTTCTATAGCTGATCTTTTCATATTTCCGCCATACTTACTCAGTTTTTCCTCAAACCTCTCTATTAATGTAAAAGCATCGGCGGTAGATCCTGCAAAACCTGCTAAAATTTTACCATCTAGAAGAACCCTAATCTTATTAACATTACTCTTAGCTACCGTATTACCCATTGTTGCTTGTCCGTCTGCACCGATGGTAACCTTACCATCTTTGAGAACTGCACAAACTGTAGTTGATTTTATTTTAATCATTAAACTAATATTTTTATTGGATCCTCTATAAGTTCTTTTAACGTCTTTAAAAATGCAGATCCAATTGCTCCGTCAACAATCCTATGATCACAAGATAATGTCACTTTCATTACATTACCTGGAACAATTTCCCCATTTTTTACAACTGGTGTATTTTTAATTCCACCAACAGCAAGTATACATGCATCATTTGGATTAATAATAGCAGTGAACTCATCAATACCAAACATACCTAGATTAGATATTGTAAATGTATTTCCTTCCCAATCAGATGGTTGAAGCTCTTTATTTTTAGCCTTTCCAGCAAGATTCCTCACTTCTGTTGATATGTGAGAAAGAGACTTGTTATCAGCAAATCTTATAACAGGAACCAACAAGCCTTCATCAACAGCAACAGCAACACCTATGTGAATGTGATTGTTAACTCTAATTTTATCAGTTAAGAAACTAGCATTTACCATTGGATGTTTTCTGAGGGAAACGGCTGCAGCCTTAATTATTATATCATTGAATGAAATTTTTACATCTGATGTTTCATTAATTTTATTTCTTCCTTCTATACAATTATCCATATCGATTTCCATTGTTAGATAGAAATGTGGTGCAGAAAATTTACTTTCTGCTAATCTTTTAGATATTGTTTTTCTCATTTGAGAAACAGGTATTTCCTCGTAAGATTCTTTAGAATAAATTTCAGGTAGTTTAACTTCTTTTATTGGTATGTTTTCGGAGTGTTTAAAGTTTTCTATGTCTTCTTTTATTATCCTCCCTCCATCACCTGACCCTTTCACCATTGATATATCGACCCCCTTTTCTGACGCTAATTTTTTTGCTAGAGGTGAAGCCTTAATTCTGTCACTTTCATTAGAAAAGTCAATGTTTATATCCTCAATTTTATCTTCGGTATTTTTAACTTCTTCCTCTTCTTTAACCTCTAAATTTTCCTCAACTGACTCATCTTCATCTACTATTTCTTCTTCGTCTTTAGGATCTACAGCTTCGTTATTATTTTGTTCATTAGAAACTTCTTTTAGAATATCATCTATATTTTCACCCTTCTCACCAATAATAGCAATAACACCATCAACAGGAACAGATTCTCCATCTTTAACACCGACATGAAGTAAAAATCCATCATCGTACGATTCAAGTTCCATCGTTGCTTTATCTGTCTCTACCTCAGCTAGAATATCACCTGATTTTACTTCATCACCTACCTTTTTTAACCAACCAGCAATGACACCTTCCTCCATTGTGTCACTCATTTTTGGCATTCTTATGATCTCAGCCATATAAATTTTTTTTCAAATTTAATTTAAAATTTGTTATTAAGATTAACATAAGAAAATTATTATTTTTAATCTATGGTAGATAGATATTCTCTTATAAAGGTGGAATCAATTTCAGATTTTTTATTAGATGATAAAAATAATTTAACACCAATTTATAACGCTTCTCCAACATTTGAACTTCCCATTATAGACCTGAATCTTAAAAGAATAACTCAAACTCTTTGGGGATCTAGTTCATATTTATCAAAAAATAAATCTCTTGCTAAAAGATTAGTTAATCTTGAAGTTTCAAAAATTAAAAAAAGCAATATACTGCTTAATCAATTTAAATTTAATCGGTGTTTAATTCCATGTGATGGTTTTTTTTTCTGGAAGAGAATAAATCAAAAGGAAAAAACCCCCTATTATTTTTCTTTTCAGAAGGATAAACTGATGTATTGTGTTGGTATTAAAGAGAAATATGAAGATTTATCAGGTGATTCATTTTATTATTTTTCATTTGTTACATCGCAGTCTGATAATAAGTGGAGAAAATTCACAAATCAAATTCCAATGTTTTTTGATACTAGGTATTTAGATATTTGGTTTGATAAAACTTCGACATTTAAAAAATTAAATTCATTTATTAATCCGTTAAGGTTTGAAGATTTTAATAATTTTTCAATTTCTCCTTACTTTGAAAATATGACCATTGATGATAGAAGAGTGGTAGAGCCTAAAAATAATCTTAATCAATATGGTAATTATTCTCTTTTTGATTAAAAAAAATTTCTACTTTTGATATATGCCTAAATCAAAAATAAAAGGAGTTGGATTTTATGTGCCAGATAAAGTTATAAAGAATTCTGATTTAGAAGAAATTATGGACACAAGTGATGAGTGGATTCAAGAGAGAACAGGTATTAAGGAGAGAAGGTGGGTTGAAGGTGATTTGACTACTTCTCTTATGGGAACATACGCCTCTAAAATTGCAATTAAAAATGCAAATATATCGAAGAATGATATAGACTTTATAATTTTTGCTACCTTAAGTCCAGACTATTTTTTTCCTGGAAGTGGTGTCCTTCTCCAAAAAAACCTCCAAATTAAAGAAGTTGGTGCCTTGGATATAAGAAATCAATGTTCAGGTTTTATTTATGGGTTATCTGTAGCTGATCAATATATTAAGTCAGGAATGTATGAGAATATCTTGGTTGTAGGGAGTGAAATCCATTCAGGAGGTCTCGACAAGTCTTCAAGAGGTAGATCAGTCTCAGTTATTTTTGGCGATGGTGCTGGCGCAGCCATAGTATCTAAAAGTAATGACGAGTCTGAGATATTATCTACGCATCTTCATTCTGAAGGTAAATTTGCTGAGGAGTTGGCAGTAATCAAACCTGCAACAACATTCTGGATTGATAAAATAATCGATGATGGTGATGAGGATGGAGAAGATTTTTTTCCAAAAATGAATGGAAATTTTGTTTTTAAGAATGCTGTAAAAAGATTTGAAGAAGTAATTTTTGAATCACTTAATCATAATAATTATACTTCGAAGGATATTGACATGTTAATTACTCATCAAGCTAACCTGAGAATAAGTCAATACATCCAAAAAAAATTAAATATTGATGACAATAACATTTTTAATAATATAATGAGTTATGGAAATACAACAGCAGCCTCAATACCCATTGCTCTTTACGAGGCTTTAAAAAAAAATAAAATTAAAAGAGGTGATTTGGTATGTCTTGCTGCATTTGGTAGTGGTTTTACATGGGCCTCGGCACTAATAAGATGGTAAAATTTTTTTCCTTTTTATTTATTACAGTATTTTTTATTAATAATGGTAGAAGTCAAAAATTATATATTCCTGTTTCTAACGAAGAAATTATTAAGGTTTACACACTAGGTAAGAAATCATCTAGTGGCGAGTACGTGTATACAGATAAGGACGGTAATATAAGGATAAAAGGAAAATTTAATAAAAATATTCCTGTTGGAAAATGGTATCTTTTTTACGAAGATGGTGGCCTGATGGCCAATTACGGGTATAATGATAATGGTGAATTGGATGGTGTTTTTGCTGAATATTTCGAAACATCCAAGCTAAAAAAACAAGGTTTTTTCATAAAAAATAAACAAAACAAATTATGGAAGACATTTTACGAAGATGGTAAGGAAGAGTCTGTAGGTCAGATGCTTGAAGGAAAAAAATATAAAATTTGGCTTAAATATCACCCAAACGGAAAACTGAAAGAACTTGCAAATTATAATATAAATGGTGAATTAAGTGGAGACTATGTTACCTATGATAACTTTGGTATTGCAATTAATAAGGCCTACTACACAAATAATAAAATTGACGGCGAATATTATGAGTTCTATTCCAATGAACAAATAGCCTTAAAGGGATATTATAAATTAGGACTTAAGGATAGCATTTGGACAGAATTTGGTCCATACGGTAGAATAACATTTCAAAAGAGGTTTAAAAACGATATCCCTAATTCAAAATGGGTTTATTTTTATCCTAATACTGGATCAATTCAAAAAGAGGAATCTTATGATAATGGCATGAGGAACGGAAAATTTACAGAATATTATCCCAGTGAAAGAGTATCAAAATCATATAATTTTAAAAATAATTTATTAAATGGAGAGTATATTGAATACTTGCCAATAGGTTATATAAGTGTTAAAGGTGAATTCTCAAATGGTTTGAAAACAGGTGTTTGGGAAACTTTTAATGAGAATGGAGATATTTTTTCAATTGGCAAGTATATAAACGATTATCAAAATGGTAATTGGAAATTTTTTCACAACTCAGGAAATCTTTCCCTGGAGGGTATGTTTAAAAATGGATATGAGTCCGGTCAGTGGATTAGTTATTATGATGGAGGGGAGTTAGATGAAATTGGAGAGTACATTAATGGATTGAAAGACGGAAAGTGGGGTAGGTTTCATGTAGACGGATCACTTAAACAAGAAGAAATATATAAATTAGGTAAACTAATTGAAGTTTCAGATTTTTATTTATCAGATGGAAACGTATTTAAAAATGAAACATTTGAAAATGGTAACGGAGAGTTGTTTGATTATTATGAAGATGGAAATATTTTTTCAAAAGCAAAATATAAAAATGGTTTACTTAATGGAATGTATTCAGAGTACCATACAAATGGAAAAATTTTGCAAAGTGGAATGTATAAAAATGGAGAAAAATCTGGAACCTGGAATGAATATAATAGAAGGGGAGGGGAAATAAAGAGGAAAACTTATGATTAAGGATATAATTATTGCTATCGATGGTCATTCTGGTTGTGGAAAAAGTACTACTTCGAGACTATTAGCTAAAAATTTAAATTTCAAGTATCTTGATTCTGGTGCAATGTATAGGGCAGTTACTCTTTATTTTGTCAATAAAGGAGTATCTCAAAATGATACAAAAAAAATTAAAGATGAGCTCAATAATATTATAATTGATTTTAAATATGTTGAAGATAATCAACATATTTTTTTAAATGATCAGGATGTTGAAAATGAAATAAGATCTGACGAAATTTCAAACCAAGTATCATTATTTAGTTCAAATTCATCAATAAGAAAATTTTTAGTTAATAAACAAAAGACTTTTGGTATCAATAAAAATATTGTTGTGGAAGGTAGGGATATAACAACAGTTGTATTTCCTGATGCTGAGATAAAAGTATTTATGACCGCTGATATTCAGGTAAGAGCAAAGAGAAGATTCAATGAAATGAAATCCAAAAATCCTGACATAACATATAGTGATGTAATTAAAAATTTAGAAGATAGAGATATCCAAGATTCAACAAGGAAAGATAGCCCTTTAATGGTTGCTGATGATGCTTTTATATTGGACACATCTGATCTTGAAATTAATGATCAAGTAGACAAAATAATTAATTTTATAAGTAATAAATTTTCTTAGTTTTTTTCTTAAAAAATAATTAAGAAATAAATTTTTTAGTCTTATTTTTGTCGCGAATTGAACTTACTATTCATTGTAAATGTCTCTTAAAATAGATCTTAAAAAAGGATTTGATATAAAGCTGAAGGGATCTGCTACTGAAGAATTATCTGACTTTGCATTACCAAGTTCGTATGCAATAAAGCCTACTGATTTCATAGGACTTTCAAGACCAAAACTTTTAGTTAAGATTGGCGATGAAGTTAAGTCTGGAACTCCAATTCTTTATGATAAATTATCGGAAGGTGTCATGTACTCTTCGCCTGTAAGTGGTGAAATTATAGAAATAGTTAGAGGAGAAAAAAGAAGACTTGAAGAAATAAGAATTCTTCCAGATAAGATTAACAAATTTTTAAAATTTAAAAAATATTCTGAGGGAGATATTGACAATTTATCACGAGATGAAATTAAGAAGCATGTATGTGGTTCCGGAGTTTGGCCTAATATAATTCAACGTCCATTTGGTTTAGTTGCTGATCCAGATAAAACACCAAAATCTATTTTTATTTCCTTTTTTGATAGCCATCCGTTATCTCCAAGACCATCTTTTATATATGAGAATGAAAAAAAATTTATTCGGGTTGGTTTGAATATAATAAGAAAACTGACAGATGGTAAAGTACACCTTAATCATAATGCTGACTCCATAAAACATTTTAGCTATGATGGATGTGATAATAATTTATTTTCAGGTCCACACCCAGCTGGTAATGTAGGTATTCAAATTCACAATATCGATCCAATTAATAAGGGAGATATTGTTTGGACAACAACCCCTCAAGGTTTAATTGAGATAGGAAGACTATTTCTTGATGGTAAATATGATACATCAAGAAAGGTATGCGTTGTAGGATCTGAGGTTGAAAAACCTAGATTTATTGAATCCAATTTTGGTATAAATGTTTCTTCTGTTGTTACTAATAATGAAAAAAGTAAAAAAAGGATTATCTCTGGAAATGTTTTAACTGGAAATTCAGTTGGTCATGATGGATATTTAGGTTATTATGATAATATGATTTGTGTTCTTCCTGAGGGAGATAAGCATTCGTTTTTAGGTTGGATAATGCCAGTCCCAAATAAATTAAGTTTTCAAAGAGCATTCGGCTTACTCTCTTTCCTAAAACCTAAAAAGAATGAATATATACTTGATACAAATACAAATGGTGAGTTGAGAGCCTTTGTTCAAACTGGTGTTTTTGAGAAAGTTTTACCAATGGATATCCTGCCAACTTTTTTATTTAAAGCTATATTAGCAAATGATTATGATGAGATGGAAGAACTTGGTATATATGAGTTATTAGAAGAAGATATTGCACTTTGTGAGTTTGTTGATGTATCAAAGAATGAACTTCAAAAATTATTAAGAAGAGGTTTAAATTTATTAATGGAAGACTAATGAAATTTTTAAGAGGTATTTTAGATAAACAAAAACCAATGTTTCAGAAAGGTGGAAAATTGGAAAAGTTCCACTATTTATTTGAAGCTGGTGAAACATTTTTATTTGTTCCTAATGAGGTTACACCTAAAAAAGGTGCTCAAATTAGAGATGCAATAGATCTGAAAAGATTAATGATGACAGTTGTTATCGCAATGATTCCCTGCCTATTATTTGGTATATGGAACGTTGGTCATCAGTATTATTTTGCAACTGGAGCTGATGGAAGCTTCATTGATAAAATTTTAGTAGGATCAAAACAAGTACTACCTGTTGTGCTTGTATCATATGTTGCCGGTGGTCTTGTTGAAGTTGTATTTTCAACAATTAGAAGACACCCTATAAACGAAGGTTTTTTAGTAACTGGGATGCTTATTCCACTAATTATGCCTCCAAATATTCCACTATGGCAAGTTGCCATGGCAACAATATTTTCTATTGTAATAGCAAAAGAAGTTTTTGGTGGCACAGGTATGAATATTTTAAATGTTGCTTTAACAGCAAGAGTCTTTCTCTACTTTGGATTTCCAAGTGATATAAGTGGAGATGTATGGACATATTATGACGAAGACAAAGAGATTGTAAGTGGTTATTCTGGCGCAACACCACTTGCAATTGGTGCATCCACTGTAGGTTCTGCAAATTCAGATGAAGTTGTTAATTTGCTTGATGAATATTCAACAGATGTAGGAAATTCAAATTTTTATTCTTTTGATAATATGCTTATTGGATCAATACCAGGATCAATTGGCGAAACATCCTTTATAATGTGTATGATAGGTGCATTCATTTTAGTTTTTACAGGTGTGGCTAGTTGGAAAATTATTTTTGGTGTTTTCATTGGAGCCCTTTTTATGGGTGGAATCTTTAATCTTATTGGTATTAATGAATTTATGAATTTACCTCCACACTATCATTTAGTTATGGGTGGACTCGCTTTTGGTGCTGTTTTTATGGCAACAGATCCAGTTTCAGCTGCTCAAACAGAGACAGGCAAATGGATTTATGGATTTATGATTGGATTATTAACGGTTTTAATTCGTATTTTTAATCCTGCATATCCTGAGGGAATAATGCTTGCTGTTTTATTTATGAATGTTTTTGCTCCACTTATAGATTTTTATGTAGTTGAAGCAAATAAAAAAAGAAGATTAAATCGTGCAACAGTCTAATATTTATATAATTTCTTTTACACTGATAATGACCATTTTCTTAGGTTCATTACTTTCTTTTACAAGAATGCAATTGGGCCCTATCCAGAAGAAGCAAGTTGAGATAGATACTAAAAAGAAAATTTTAGGTGCAGTCATGGATATTTCATCCCTCTCTCCTGAAGAGGTTCTTGAATTATATAACGAAAAAATGAATTCTATTGTAATTGATGTTGAAGGTGAGGAGGTTTTACAGGATGATGGATCTAAATATGTTGCTGAGGAGGTAAATATCCAAAAGAATTATAAAATATCACCTGATCAAAGAAAGTACCCGGTTTTTATGTTTAGTTCGGACGGAGATAAAGTAGATTACTATATATTCCCTATGTTTGGTAATGGTCTTTGGGATTGGATTTCAGGTTTTGTTGCACTTGATGAAAATCTAAATACTGTAGTTGGGGTGGCATTTGATCATAAAGCTGAAACTCCTGGACTTGGCGCAAGAATTTCATCTGATGAGATTCAGAATAGATATAAAGGAAAAATGATTTATAATCAGGTTGATGAGCTTGTATCAGTTAAAATGCTTAAATCAGAAAATAATAAAGATTTAGATTCTCACCAAGTTGATGGTATGTCTGGTGCCACAATTACAGCTTATGGTTTGAATGATATGATATATCACTACTTTGAGTGTTATAATCCTTATATTTCAAAAATAAAATCAAATACTAGAATGTTAACTTTTAATAGATGAGTACTGAAATTCAAGAAAAAGAAGTTGTAAAAATTAAACAATCAGAATCCCTCATATCTAAAAGAAGAAGGAAGATATTGGTAGATCCTCTAGATGACAATAATCCTATTTCAATACAAGTTTTAGGGATATGTTCTGCATTAGCTGTTACGATAAAACTTGAACCAACTATTGTCATGTCTATAAGTGTTGTTTTTGTTATGATATTTTCAAGTTTAATAACATCCATGATAAGAAATTATATACCAGTGAGAGTTAGGATTATTGTTCAGCTTGCTATAATTGCAACTCTAGTAACTTTAGTTTCAGAGTTCTTAAAAGCATTTAATTATGAGATGTTTAAAGTTTTAGGAGCATTTGTAGGTTTAATAATTACTAATTGTATAATTCTTGGAAGGCTTGAGGCATATGCAATGGGAAATAAACCATACGACAGTGTGTTAGATGCCTTAGGTAGTAGTGTAGGATATGCCTGGATCATTTTAGTAGTTGCATTCTTTAGAGAATTGCTTGGGTCTGGTTCAATATTAGGATGGAAAGTTTTTGAAGCTGTAGGATGGGATACATTTCCAACAAATGGTCTTTTTGTTGATTCAATTGGTGCCTTTATTATTTTAGGATTACTTATTTGGGCACAAAGGACAAGAAACGGTTACATTGAAAATTAGTATAAAATGAGTGAGTTATTCAATTTAATAATTAAAAGTGCTTTCATGGATAATATGATATTTGCATATTTTCTGGGGATGTGTTCTTTTCTCGCTGTTTCAAAAAAAGTTAGTACTGCCAACGGCCTTGGTTTAGCAGTAATATTTGTTTTAAGCTGTACTGCACCACTTAATTGGCTGATTCAAAAAAATATTTTAGATGAAGGCGCATTATCATGGATTTCATCTGATTTTGCCACAATTGATTTAACATTTTTACAGCTTCTAATGTTTATAGCTGTAATTGCCTCCTTTGTTCAACTTGTTGAAATGATTATTGAGAAATTTTCTCCTGCTTTGTATGGATCTCTTGGTATTTTTCTACCACTAATAGCTGTTAACTGTTCAATTCTTGGAGGTTCTCTCTTTATGGTTCAAAGAGATTTTAATATTCAAGAGGCAACTGCCTTTGGCTTTGGTAGTGGACTTGGGTTTTGGCTTGCGATTGTTGCATTAGCTGCTATAAGAGAAAAATTAAAATATTCTCACGTTCCTAATGGACTAAAAGGTTTGGGAATAACGATGCTACTCACTGGTCTAATGGGATTAGCATTTAAGACCTTTATTGGAATGACACTATAATTTATTTAAATTGTTGATGTGAGAAATCTTCTAAACAATTTTTTGAGGGGCCTACTACTTATTGTACCTATGGCTGCTGCTATCTACGTGGTTTGGTACTTATATAACTTTCTGGATAGCTTAATTCCTGTAGCTAAAAATATCCCTGGTCTAAGTTTTGTAATTGTTATTGTCACTATTACTATCATAGGTTCATTTACAAAGAAATATAATACTGGTTTGATTAATTGGTTTGAGGAGTTAGTAAAAAAAGTTCCTTTATTAAATCTAGTTTATTCATCTATAAAAGATCTTATGACCTCGTTCATGGGTGAAAAAAAGAAATTTGATAAGCCAGTTCTTGTTAAGGTTGAAAATAACTTATATAAACCTGGGTTTGTAACAAGCGAAGATCTAAAGAATATTGGATTACCAGGTAAAGTATCAGTTTATCTTCCACACTCTTATAATTTTAGTGGTAATGTTTTTATATCTGACAAGAAAAATATTACTCCTCTTTCTAATCCATCCTCTGAGGTTATGAAATATATTGTCTCTGGAGGTATATCTGGTAAAATAAAAGTATAATGAAGCAGATTGATCCTATTTCTCTTAAAGAAAAAATAGACAATGAAGAGGATTTTCAACTTGTGGATATAAGAGATGAATATGAATTTGAAATTTGTTGTATTGGTGGAGATAAAATTAATATGTATTCTATCGTTGATAATCTTGAGAAGATCTCTAAAGACAAGGATGTCATAATCTATTGTAGAACAGGAACGAGAAGCTCCAACATAATTAAAATGCTAGAAGATACCTATTCTTACAAAAATTTATATAATCTTAATGGTGGGATAATGAGGTGGAGGGAAGATGTTGATAACTCAATTAATGAGTATTAGATGAAAGAATATGTTGTTAAGTATTCTTTCGAGTTTATAGTAATTTTTTTAGGTATATTAATTTCTCTTTATTTTGAAGATGCAAGACAAGATAGGGTAGAAAATGAAAGAAAGAACAAGTCAATAGAACAACTTATTAATGTTATAGATCAAGACATTAATCAGATAAATAATTTTATAAAGTTGCAAGAAGTCTCTCTAGAGAGCTCAGACATTTTGTATGATAATTTAAATAATGAGATAAACCTATCTGAGGAAAAGATTATGTATCATATTTCCTCTGTTGGAAGAGCTCTAAAGTCTTTTTTCCCTCAAGAAGGAATATTTAATCAATTAATTAGTTCTGACTTAATTAAAAGAATAAAATCAGAAACCCTAAAAACAAAGTTATTTAAACTTTTTAATGAAGATTTAAGAAGGCATGATGTACATACTAAAGAGTACGATGATTTTTTTCTTGACTTCAATTACAAGCTATCTGTTAACTTTTTTTTAGAGCATAATTGGAAAACAGATGTAAGTGAAGTTGACCAAATTGAAATTTTAAAATACAGGTTTAACAATAAATTTTATGAAAGTGACGAATTTTTTGGAAATTTAATTGAATCCAGGAAAAACATCAAAGCATATTTAAACGAACTAAACGAATTAAAATTAAAATACTCTGACTTAAAATCACTATGTCTAGATGAGATCAGAACATAATATAGATTTTAAATAATTAATAAAAATAAAGTTTGAAAACAGATGCGTGTAGTTAAGTCCTTTTTTATAGATGATATAAATGTGAACATATTCGAGTACAATTTAAAGTATATTATCAAATTTGAGAGTAGTGATATGGAACAAACTTACAAGATTGATATGATGGAAGTTGTAGATATCAATGATCTAATATTAAAAATCGACAAAAAATATATTGATGTTATAAAAGAAAATTTTAGTGTAATGAAAAGTCAACTAATAAAACTTTATTAACTAAACCAATTCATATTTATTTCGTTTTGAAATTCATATGAAGTTCAAGTATACTTTATTTTCAATCTTTTTTGTTTCTTGCTCCATAGATGTTGATTCTATTAAGTCTAGCTCTGATTTAAAGAAAACTTCAGTTATTGAATTTGATGTATTTCCTCAAAATTCAGGTAGGATTATAGATCAGTTTTCTTGTGTAGGTTGGAATGAGTTGATAGGTTGTCCACTAAGTCTTGAAAGTTATCACAATAATTCTAATGTTGAGCTGACTGCTATACCTTCTGGAAATTTTAAATTTCTAAGATGGACAGGGGATATTGAGTCTACAGATAATCCTATAAGGATAGTAATAAATGCTGACATTAAAATTGTTGCCGAATTTTACGAGTAGTTTATTTTGTATATCTTTCCATAGGTGAGGTATTTTTATTTGATTTTTTTAATTCCAACATTATCATTTTCTCAAATTAGAGATGATTCTTTCTATCTTTTTAAAAAATATATTAATAAAAATGACACTTTAAATTATCGTCTATTAGAGCCATATTCAAAAACAAATAAAAAAGAACCGCTTTTAATTTTTCTCCACGGAAGTGGTGAGAGAGGAGATGATAACAAATCTCAATTAATTCATGGAGGTGATTTTTTTTTAAAACAGACTGAATTAATAGAATTTAATAGTTATGTGGTTTTTCCTCAGTGTAAAAAAAATAGTAGATGGTCCCATCATAAAATTGATCCATGGATAAGTAGTGAAAAATATGAAAAAAACAGTTTGTCAAGTAATTCAGAAATGTTAATTCAATTAATTTCTTTTTTAATTAGTAAATATAATATTGATAAAAAAAGAGTTTATCTAATGGGTCTTTCGATGGGTGGCTACGGAACTTTTGATTTGACATCAAAAATGCCAAAAATTTTTGCTGCAGCTGTCCCTATATGTGGTGGTGCCAATTTAGATATTTTAGATAATGCTTCAATTGTACCTCATTGGATTTTTCATGGCGAATTAGATGAAGTTGTTCCTGTTCAAAAGTCGCAAGAAGCATTTGATTTGTTATCAAAAAAACATTCACACCATATTTATACTGAGTATAAAAACGTCTACCATAATTCATGGGAAAATGTTTTTGAAGAGGGAAAATTTATGGAATGGCTCTTTTCAAAAACCCTTTAAACTATTATATAATTTTATATTGTTTTATTATTATATAAATTATAGATGATCTAATTAATCACTAGTAAATTGCTCAAAACAATCAAAATATATAAGTCTTCTGCAGGCTCTGGAAAAACTTATACCTTATCAAAAAACTACATCAGACTAGCGCTAAAAAATAAAAATTATTTTAGAAAAATATTAGCCGTAACATTTACAAATAAGGCTGCTGAGGAGATGAAATCAAGAATCCTAGAAATGATTAGTTCAATATCTGCAGGAGAAGATAAAAATCTTATAATTGAATTATCAAAATATTTTAATATTTCATCAGAGGAGTTATCAATCAAAGCAAAAAATTTAAAGACAAATATTTTACATAATTACTCTTACTTTAATATAACTACCATTGATTCTTTCTTTTATTCTATAATTCAATCTTTTACAAGAGATCTTAAGTTCAGAGGAAAATATAATATTGAGATGGATTTAGAATTTGTTATAAATGAGGTAGTTAGTTCTTTTTTATCGGATTTAAATAAGGGAGAAAAAATAACAAAGTGGTTAATAGATTTTTCTAGAGATAAAATAAATTCTGGTAAAGATTTTATGATTAATAACGAATTAAAAAATATTACTAAAATATTATTTACAGAAGATTATAAATCAATACCTAAAATGTCAAGTTCTGGAAATTATATTGATCAAATAGACCTTTTAAGAAAAAAAATAAATTCAAATAAAAAAAGATTTGAAGAAGAAGTAATTCGATTATCTTCTGAACTGATTTCGTTAATAAAAAAAAATAATTTAGACGAAAAAGATTTCAGTTTTGGTCATTCTGGAATTTTTGGTTTCATTCTAAAAAATTCTAAAGGTGAAATAAAGTATCCTTCTAAAAGAATTATCTCATGTTTAAATAACCCTGAAAAATGGGTAGTTAAAAATTATAGTAAACGAGATAGAGTATTAGAAATAATAAAATCAAATTTGATTGATGGTTTTGATAAATTAATTGAATATTATAAATCTTCTTTTGCCATATACAATTCCTCAAATGAGATAAGCAGGAATCTTTACACATATGGAATAATAAGTGAACTAGATTCAAGAGTAATAAAATATAGAGATGAAAATGATGTCATTCTAATAAGTGATATCTCAGAACTTCTATATCAAGTAATAAAGGATGAATCAATTCCTTTTATCTTTGAAAAAGTTGGGAATTCATACTCTAATTATCTAATCGATGAATTTCAAGATACAAGTATATTTCAATGGAAAAATTTTATTCGTTTGATAAATGAGTCAGTCGCATCTGGTAATGAAAACATATTTGTAGGAGACTCTAAACAATCTATATATAGATGGAGAGGATCTGATTCTAAGATTATGGATAATGATATTGAGTCTTATTTTGGTAGTGATATCATTGAATTGAGAAACCTCAATAAAAATTGGAGGAGTTCGGAAGAGATTATAAAATTTAATAACAGCATTTTTTCTAGAATTACTGAATGTTTTGAAGATGATTCTATTATTCATAATCTTTCCTTAAAATTTAATTCTGATATTGTTCAGCAGATAAGAGAGGATAAAATGGGAGAGGGTTATGTTGAAGTTAATTTTAGAGATAATGAAAATGAAAAATTAGAAAATGTAAATAGTTTCCTAATCAATAGTATAAATAAAATTCAAGACAATGGATATTCTGCAGGAGACATTGGTATAATTGTTAGAGATAATAAGGAGGCTAATATTATTGCTGAGATGTTATCGATTCAATCAGATAATGACAAAAATTATAATTATAATTATGTCTCAGCAGAAGCTCTTGATATAAACTCTTCTCCAGTTGTAAATTTTTTTATTAGTGTATTTAAATACCTTAAAAATTCAAGAGATAGATTAGCACTGTCTGAAATTGTTCATTTTTATTATTTCTATATCTTAAAATCTAGCGATATATCACACTTTTCAATATCCAATGAAGATAAATTAAAATTACTGCCAGAATCATTTTTTAAAAACATTTTAAAAATTTCGAGACTTCCAATATATGAGTTAGTTGAAGAGTTGATAAGAGTTTTTAAATTGAACTCTCTAGATTCTCAGATACCTTATTTAAAATCTTTTCAAGATATAATAATTGAGTACAAAGTATTACAGTCAGAGGAAACTGGTTCTTTTCTTGAATGGTGGAAAAAAAATGGAAATAGAAAACTAAATATGACTCAACAGGATAACGAAATTCAAATTATAACAATTCATAAATCAAAAGGATTAGAGTTTGATAATGTTATATTACCATTTTTTGATTGGAGTTTAGATAATCTAGGAGGTAGAAGAGAAAAAATCATTTGGGTTGATCTAAAAAAGTATGACAAAGATTTTGATTTTATTTATCCTATAAAGTATTTGAAATCTGAGGATGATAGTGTATTTAATGAGTATTATGAGAATGAAAGGGTCAAGGCATATGAAGATAATATTAATTTGATGTATGTTTCTTTTACCAGGCCTAAGGATAATCTATTTATTCTTGGTGGAGGAGAAAAAAGAAAAAATATAAAAACTGTTTCTGATATATTATTTAGAATACTTGGACCAAAACATGATACAGATCAGTATGTATTTGGAAAAATTAAAAAAATTAAAAGTCATGATGAAAATAATTTAAATGCAATTGTTAAATATCCTTCTTATTCTTGGAGAAAGAGATTGATTATAAAAACAACAGAGGATGAAAATTTAAATTTTGAAGGCAAAAGTAGAGGTGACATCATTCATCAAGTATTATCTCAAATTTATCATTTAAACCATTTTGATAAAAAGTTAACCATAGCATATGATGAAGGATTAATTAATAAAAAAGATTTGAAAATTATTTCATCCTTGAAAAAAAATAAAGAAGTCACAAAATTTTTTAATCATAAAAATAAATCATTTAACGAAATAGAAATTTTGAGTAATGATGGTAATACATATAGACTGGATAGAGTAGTAGAGACTGAAAAAGAAATTTATGTATTGGATTATAAAACTGGTAAGATTGTTGATTATGAACATAAAAAATATCTTAATAAACTTGATTTATATATCAGTTTATTAAAAAATATTTATGATAAACCAATAGTTGGACACTTAATATATGTCGATTTAAATAAAGTAATATAGTGAACAAAAAACGTTTTTTTTTGGAGGAAGTAGTTGACTATACTTTTAAAAAGTATCTTGACTTCAAAAATCTTAATGTTATTTTTCCAAATAGGAGAGCTGGTCTCTATTTTCAAAAAGCATTATCAAAAAAAATTAATAAATCAGTATGGTCTCCTTCAGTATATACTATGGAGGATTTTATTCAAAAGTATTCTAAAATTAAAATTTCTAATGATGTCACCGATTCAATTCAGCTAAATTATATTTTATATAAGATCATAATTAAGTACAACAAAAGTGATTATAAAGAAAATTTTGAAGATTTTTTTTACTGGGGTCAGGTAATGATAAAAGACTTTGATGATATAGAATTAGAGTTAGTTGATGAATCAAAAGTTTTTAAAGCAGTAAAAAACCAAAAAGAAATTGACAATTCTTTCGATTATTTAAACAAGGAAAATTTTGAGAGGATAAAATCTTTTTGGAATAAGTTTTTTCCTAAGATGAGTCTTAATCAAAAAAAATTTAATGAGACATGGAAAATAATTCTTGATGTATTTACTGAGTATAGATCAAAATTAATTAATGAAAAGTTAGCATATAAAGGTCTTGTTTACAGGGAGTTTTTATCAAAAATAAATACAATGAAATTCGAATCTAATTCTGAATTTTTATTTGTTGGATTCAATATTTTATCTAAAAGTGAAAAAGAGATAATAAAATATTTTATTGAAAATAAATCTTCTATGGCATTCTGGGACTTTGATAAGTACTATTTCGAAGATTATAATCAGGAGGCAGGCGAATCATTTAGAGAGTTCAGTAACGATAAAATATTAAAATCAACATTCCCAGATATTAAACCTAACAATTTTATAGGAAATAATAAAAAAATATCATCTATTGGAATTTCATCAAATATTGGACAGAGTAAAATAATTGGGAACATTCTATCGAAAAGGGTAAAGGATAAATCATTCGATGAGGATAAAGTTTTAATCCTTTTACCCGATGAAAATTTACTTCTACCAGTGCTGAATTCTATTCCATCACAAATCAAAAATATTAACGTGACCATGGGCCTTTCTCTTCAGGAGACACCAATTAGTCAGCTTGTTAAACTTATTCATAGAATTAATAGTAGAAAATACAAGAGGGACTTCAAATATTGTCATTATTTCGAAGATGTTATAGAAATAATAACACACCCATATATTTATCAATTCAATGATATTCTCTGTAATAATATTTTAGATGATATTAAGAATGACAAAATCATTGATATTAGAAACGAACAACTATCTAAATCATCACCTTTTTTTGAAAATTTATTTGATTTAAAATCCTCTTTGATTCTAAAACTTAAAAAAACCGCAGAATCATTATTTAATGAATCAAAAAATTTAAGTGTTTTAGATAAAGAGTATTTAAAATCATTTCTTGATATAATATATAAAATAGATCTCATTCATTTAAAGTTAAATTCAAGTGAAAATGAATTTAAACTTATTAACCAAATCCTTAAAATGATAAGGATTCCATTTTCAGGGGAACCATTAAAGGGGTTACAGGTAATGGGAGTATTTGAATCAAGAAATCTTGATTTTGATGATGTTTACATTCTTAACATGAATGAGGGTAACTTTCCTAAGTCATCATTTAATATTTCCTTTATTCCATTTAATATTCGAAAAGCATTTAATTTAGATACATCTGATAATGTTGATAAAATCTATAGTTATCTATTTTACAGAGTAATACAGAGAGCTAAAAATATTACTTTTATCTATAACACAACTGCATCAGTTAAGTCAAATGGTGAAATAAGTAGATACATTAGACAGGTTGAATCAGAGACAAAGTTCAATATTAAAAATTATTTTGTATCTGATAAATTATCTTCAAAAAATAAGAAAAAAGTAATTATTAGTAAGGACGAAAATACCTTAGAAAAATTAAGATTAAGGTTTTTTGAAAAAGGATATATTTCACCATCTGGTATAAAAGATTATCTGGAGTGTCCACTTAGATTCTATTATAAATATATTTCTAATATTAGAGAGACCTATCCTATTTCAGCTGATATTTTGAAACCTGATTTTGGTAAAATTTCACATAAAGTATTAGAAGACATTTATTCAGAAATAATTAAGGAGAAAGGAAACTCATTAATAACAAAAAATGATTTTTTTAGAATAAAAGCTGGAATTAAAGGGACAATTAATAGAACAATTAAAAATCATTTTAATATTAAAAAAAATAATGAATTATTTATTGAAGGAAATAATTTAATCCTATATGAGATTATGAATGACTATATTTCTAAGGTAATTAATATTGATGAAAAATATTCACCATTTGAAATAATTGATTTAGAAGGAGATAAAAAATCAGGATATCTAAAAACATTAGATCTTAAAAATAACAATAAAATAAATATCTCTGGAATAGTAGATAGAATCGATTTTAAAAATAATATATATAGAATAATTGATTATAAAACTGGTGGAGATACTAAAAATATTAAAAGTATTAAATCATTATTTTCAAATAAAAAAAGAGAAAGAAATGATGCAGTATTTCAACTCTTTTTTTATTCACTTCTTTTAAAAAATAAAATAAACAAAGTAGAAAAAATTGAGCCTGGTTTAATGAATATAAGAGATATCAATAGAAATAATTTTTCAATCAATATTTCAATCGATAATAAAAAGGTATATGATATAAATCCTTTATTAGATGAGTATGAAGAATTGCTAATCAATAAACTTTCTGAAATATTTGATGTTAACCAACCTTTTGAGGAGAATGAGGATAAAGATTCTTACATCTATTGTGCATATAAAAATTTACACTAAGATAAATTAGAGTCAATAGATTTAGCTAGAATATCCTTTCCTACCGCCCCAACATGTCTATCAACAATCTCACCATCTTTAAAAATGAGAAGAGTAGGGATACTTCTAACTCCAAATTTCACGCTAGATTCCTGATTATTGTCAACATCTAACTTTCCAATTGTTGCTTTGCCATCATATTCTGATGCTAGTTCCTCAATCATTGGAGCAATCATTCTACATGGACCACACCATTCAGCCCAAAAATCAACTAAAACAACCCCATTATTTACTACATCTTTAAAATTTGAATCTGTTATTTCTACTGCTTTTCCCATAATTTAAATTTTCGTAAATCTAATTAAAATAAATTATTTATTAATTAAAAATTCTAATTCTGATCTTGATTTTAAGGTTTCTATTATATTATCGTCAAGGTGGAATTTTTTATTTCTAGAAATCATATCTACTGAAATATTTTTACCATTATTCCTCGATACCACAGTAATTTTTAAATGACAATTTCCATCTTTAGCATTATCAAAATTATCATTTAATTCGTTAATGAGATTTGAATCAATACTTTCAATATCCATTTTGATATGAAGTTCCTTGATATGATTTTCTCTAGTTTTAGATAGAAGACTAATATTGTCAACCTTAAACTCTAACTCGTTTGGATTATTCCACTTATTTTTCATTTTCCCATTTAAGAAAAGAAACCATCCCTCTTCAAAGAAATTTTTAAATTTTACGTAGTCATCACTAAAAAATATAAAATTATATGAGTCTGAAAAGTCTTCAATTATTACATTCCCATAGGGCTTGCCATTTTTTGATATTTTATGTTCAACACTCGTAACAATACCTGCAACAAATAATGTTGATTTTCCATTAACATCATTATTTTTTATTTTTTTAAAGTTTGTATTACAAATATTCTCAATTTCAAATGAATATTTATCAAGAGGATGACCAGACACATATAAACCTAAAATATCTTTTTCAATTCTTAATTTTTCGAGTTCAGAGAATGGTTCAACATCTGGAATTACTGGTTCTTTTATGTGACTACCATTCTCACCACTAAAAAGTGATGTCTGTCTTGTCTCTTTTTCTTTTTGTAATTTATTTGAGTAAATAATTGAATTTTCAATAAGAGACAATTCATTTTCTCTTGCATAAATAAACTGTCTTCTATGTTCTTTTTCAAAGCAGTCAAATGCTCCTGCTAGCGCTAAAGCTTCATAAGTTTTTTTATTTACTGACCTTGAATTTGTTCTGCATATAAAGTCAAAGATATCTTTAAACTGACCATTACTTTTTCTTTCATCTATTATATGTTTTACAGCTGAGCTTCCAGTACCCTTAATTGCTCCTAAACCAAACAGTATTTCATCTGAATCATTTACTACAAAATTATTTTCTGACTTGTTGATACTAGGTCCAAGGACTTTAATATTTTGTTTTTTACATTCATTCATGAAGTAAGATATTTTGTCAATATTATTTTGATTATGGGTAAGTACAGATGCCATGTATTCAGATTTATAATTTGCTTTTAAGTAAGCTGTTTTATAAGCAATCAGAGAGTAACAAGTTGAATGAGATTTATTAAAGGCATATGCAGCGAAAGATTGCCAATCCGACCAAATCTTTTCAAGTTGTTTTTCATCTACTTTATTTTTTACTCCACCTTCAAAAAATTTGGGTTTAAGTAATTCAAGAAGTTTGGAATCTTTTTTACCCATAGCCTTCCTCAACTGGTCAGCTTCGCCTTTTGAAAAGTTCGATATTTTTTGAGATAACAACATTACCTGTTCCTGGTAAACTGTGATGCCATATGTTTCTGATAAATATTCTTTCATTTGTGGTAAATCGTATTGAATATCCTCTTTTCCATGTTTTCTGGCAATATAATTTGGAATGTACTCCATTGGCCCTGGCCTGTATAATGCATTCATTGCTATAAGGTCTTCAAACCTATCAGGTTTTAGTGATTTCAAATGCTTTTGCATACCATCTGACTCAAATTGAAATGTTCCATTGGTTTCACCCCTTTGAAACAGTTCGTATGTCGGTTTATCATCAAGTGGTAAATTATCGATATCAATATCTATGTTTTTATTTTTCTTAATGTTATTAAGAGCTGTATTTATTATTGATAATGTTTTTAAACCTAAAAAATCCATTTTTAACAATCCAGCTTGTTCCACAACTGCATTATCAAACTGTGTAACGTAAAGATCTGAATCTTTGGCGGTTGCGATTGGTACATAGTTTTTAATATCATCTGGGGTTATGATAACACCACATGCGTGAATTCCGGTATTTCGTAGTGTTCCCTCTAGTAACCTGGCATGTTTAATCGTCTCACTTTCTAAATTATCAGCTTGTGAAATAGAAAGCAATTGATTTATTTTATCTATATCATCTGCTCTAAACTTATTTCTGAGCTCTTTATGATTTGTTTCAAAAATGGAACTAAGTTTAGCCATATTGGGAACTAGCTTTGCTATTCTATCAGCATCTCCTAACGGAAGGTCTAGTACTCTAGCAGTATCTCTAATAGAAGATTTTGCTGCCATCGTACCATATGTAATTATTTGAGCTACTTGATTTTCTCCATACTTTTCAATAACATAATTAATAACCTTATTCCTTCCAACGTCATCAAAATCAATATCAATGTCAGGCATACTTATTCTGTCTGGATTTAAAAATCTTTCAAAAAGCAAATCATACTTAATCGGATCAATATTTGTAATCCAAAGACAATAAGCAACTACTGATCCTGCCGCTGAACCCCTTCCGGGCCCAACAGAAACATTCATCTCCCTTGCCTTTTTGATAAAATCTTCAACAATTAAAAAATAACCTGGATAGCCAGTGTTTTTAATGGTTTCTAACTCAAATTCAATTCTTTCCCTCAGTTCATTAGAAACTTTTCCGTATCTTTTTTTTGCTCCTTGAAACGTGAGATGTTTCAAATATTCATTTTCACCACTACCATTTTTACTTTTATTACTAAATTCTTTGGGTATTTGAAATTTTGGAAGTTGAACCTCATTGTTTAAGTCAAAGGAGGAAATTTTCAGTACTAAATCATTTATATTTTTTATAGCCTGAGGAATGTCAGAAAATAAATCTTTCATCTCAGCAGATGTCTTGAAGTAATATTGATCATTACTCAAACCATATCTAAAACCCCTACCCCTCCCTTTAGGAGTTGCCAATTTTTCACCATCACGTACGCACAATAAAATATCATGTGCATCAGCCTCATTTTTTTGTAAATAATAAGTGCTGTTGGTAGCAATTAATTTTATATTATACTGTTTAGAAAAGTTCAATAAAACTTCATTTACTGCATTTTCATCTTGCTGATTGTGTCTATTTATTTCAAGATAAAAATCATCGTTAAAATTTTTTCTCCACCACAATAGTGACTGCTCAGCTTCAGCTTTACCAACTTTTAAAATTTTACTTGAAATTTCACCATATAAATTACCAGAAAGTACGATTAAATCACTTTTATATTTCAGTATTAATTCTTTGTCAACTCTTGGTACATAATAGAAACCTTCCGTGAACCCCAGGGAAGACAACTTTGATAAGTTATCATAACCTTTTTTATTTTTAGCCAAAAAAACCATTTGATATCCGTTATCACGATAGTTTTTATTCAAGCGGTCCTCACATACATTTAAAACACATCCAATGATGGGTTTAATATATTGTTTTTTCTCATCGAGTGATTTGTTTTCCTCATCAATTTTTTGATTTACTTTTTTTACTTCACTTATAAATCTGAATGCTCCCATCATATTTCCAAGATCAGTTATTGCAACAGCATTCATACTGTTTTTATAGGTAATATCAACCAAATCTCTGATTTTTATTGTCGATTGCAGCATAGAAAATTGAGTGTGATTATGCAGATGACAGAAGTTATGTTTATCAAGATCATTATTAATAATATTTGCTTCATCAACACCAAAATTATTCTGAATTAATGATTCCTTTAATTTTTCTGATTTTTTCTTAAGGTTAAGATGTTTGATTCCAAAGTTTTCAATTGAATTTGGATTTTCTTGTTTGAATTCATAAAAATAATCTTCCCCTAATTGAATTTGATCCTTGTTAAAGTTTTCAATTCTTATTAGTTCCAGAAAACATCTGGAGGTGGCCTCTACATCAGCACTTGCATTATGTGCGTCCTTAAATTTCTTGTCAAATAAAAATTCGTGTAGCTCAGTTAAAGTTGGTAATTTAAATTTTCCCCCTCTACCACCAGGAAGCTTACATAATTCTGCGGTTTGCTCCGAACACGTGTCCAGTACATCAACAGTGTTAATTTGAGATTCAAAATTTAATCGATAAAATTCACAGCCGATAACATTTAGATCGAAATTAATATTATGCCCAACAATAAACTTTGATTTTGAAATTGCTGCGTTAAATGATTCTAAAACATTAATCAGATCATGCCCCTCAGCTAATGCCAAATCAGTTGATATACCATGAATATTTTCTGATTCGTAAGGAATATCAAAACCATCAGGTTTTATTATGAAACTTTTATTTTCTTTAAGATTTCCATATTTGTCATGTAATTGCCATGCAATTTGAATACATCTTGGCCAATTACTAGTGTCAGTAATTGGAGCTTTCCAATTTTTTGGCAAACCGGTTGTTTCAGTATCAAAAATTAAAAACATTTAAAGAAAACTAATCTTCAGTATTTATAGGAACTCTGTAAAAGACACCTTCTGAAACAGTTTTCACATGTAATCCAGAATTGTCATAACACTCAAAATAAAAATGACCACTAACAGAATTTCCAACGTAGTCTATTTCATCAATATCAATTCTCCCAGCACTCAAATATGCAATACTCCCAATACCATCATTTTTTGTGGAGTAATAAATGGTGTCCTGAAAAACAGCAAAATCATCAGTCCAACTTCTCAACTCAAAAGAATTTATATTAATTGAATCAATTACCATTGAAATTGTTCCAAGTTGATTATTTCCAGAGATAGATAATTGATTGTTTTGTACAGTAGCATTATAACTTTGTGCAACCCAATCTTTACCATCAACACTTGCTTCAAAACCAGGAATGTTGTTGCTCAAATCCTCAGTACAATTAGAGAAGGTTATTAGTATGATGAATAGTAAAAATTTTTTCATTTATTTGGTGTTAAAGTAAATGTAACACAAAATTTTTAAAGATTTACTTGATGTTAGTATTTTATATTATATATTTGCCCCCACATTTAAAAATCAGGTCGGGTACCTAAAAATTAAAATTATGCCAGTAAAAATTAGACTTCAAAGGCACGGTAAAAAAGGAAAACCTTTTTATTGGATTGTCGCCGCTGACTCACGTTCCAAAAGAGATGGAAAATATTTAGAAAAACTTGGATCTTACAATCCAAATACCAATCCTGCTACAATAGAACTAGACGTAGATAAATCTGTTGTTTGGTTATCAGATGGGGCACAA
>ENA-OSEY01000013-OSEY01000013.1-marine-metagenome-genome-assembly--contig:-NODE-13-length-156630-cov-5.168250_pt1 | contig 156630 bp, 159 predicted proteins | sample MGYA00248465_ERZ534230 | MGnify/ENA primary metagenome ERZ534230 (study PRJEB26409, sample SAMN06344110) | marine metagenome | isolation source: Sea water from surface | place: Atlantic Ocean:Southern... | reverse complement strand
ACTAGAACATCGAAAACACCCATTCTAAGATCTCTCATAATTTCAATTCGCTCAAGTGTATCTATATCTGAGTGAAGATACCTAACTTTAATACCATTTTCATGAAGATACTCTGTCAAGTCCTCTGCCATTCTCTTAGTTAAAACTGTTACAAGGACTCTGTTCCCTTTTGATACCGTCTTATTTATCTCTTCTTGAAGATCATCAACTTGATGGGTCGCAGGCCTGATTTCAACTTGCGGATCTGTAAGCCCCGTGGGTCTCGCAACCAACTCAACTACACTTCCAGAGTTTTCAATTTCGTAAGTTGATGGAGTGGCGGAGAGAAAGATGCGCTGTCCAGAAAGTTTTTCCCACTCGTCAAATCTAAGGGGTCTATTATCTAAGGCGACAGGAAGTCTAAAACCATAATCAACTAAAGTTTGTTTCCTTGATCTGTCGCCACGATACATACCACCTAATTGAGGCAAGGAAACATGAGACTCATCTACAAACACCAAGGCATCTTCTGGAAGATACTCATATAAAGTTGGAGGAGGCTCACCAGGTTGTCTATCAGATAAAAATCTTGAATAATTTTCTATACCCGAGCAAAAGCCCAATTCTTTTAACATTTCAACATCATACTTCGTTCTTTCTTCAAGCCTTTGAGCTTCAACTAGCTTGTTTTCTTTCCTTAGGAAATCTAGTCTTTGTGCTAGTTCTTCTTTTATAAACTCAATTGCTTGAAGTACTTTTTCTCTAGATGTAACGTAATGAGATTTTGGATAAATGGTAATACGTGGAACTTCCCTAAAAACTTCACCAGTTAAGGGGTCAAATAATTTTAAAGAATCAATTTCATTGCCAAATAATTCAATTCTCAAGGCTTCCTTCTCGGAATCGGCTGGGAAAACATCTATGACGTCCCCTCTTACCCTATACATAGATCGCTTAAATTCTACTTCATTTCTTTGATATTGAAGCTCAGCAAGTCGACGCAACAGAGTGCGTTGATCTACTTCATCCCCTCTATCAAGATGCAATACCATTTGAAGATATGACTGTGGATCACCTAAACCATAAATAGCTGAGACTGATGCTACAATTACAACATCTCTTCTTTCCATTATGGCTTTTGTTGCCGAAAGCCGCATTTGCTCTATGTGTTCGTTTATTGAGGCGTCTTTCTCAATATAAATATCAGTTGTTGGAACGTAGGCTTCAGGTTGGTAGTAATCATAATAAGATACAAAGTACTCAACCGCATTATTTGGAAAATATTCTTTAAATTCTCCATAAAGTTGTGCTGCTAAAGTTTTATTATGTGCCATGACTATTGCAGGCCTCTGAACTTCATTGATTACATTTGCCATGGTGAAAGTTTTACCAGAGCCTGTCACGCCCAAGAGAGTCTGGTTAAGAAGACCGTTATTAAGCCCTTTAACTATTTCTTTGATTGCCTTGGGCTGATCTCCAGCTGGCTTATAATTTGATACTAGGTCGAATTTCTTTGACATATTTTTATAAAAAATATTATACGCTGAGAATGAAGGCGTTATAATTACAAAATTCCCCGATAGCTCAGTTGGTAGAGCAAATGACTGTTAATCATTGGGTCGCTGGTTCGAGCCCAGCTCGGGGAGCCAATTTTAGGCCTGCTATCTAAGTAGGCCTTTTTTTATTATGGTACTATATTTTTATGCCAGCGATTTTATTTGATCCTTCTTCTGATGAACCCTTTGTTCTAAGTCGTTCCAGGGTAGATAATTTTCTCGAGTGCTCAAGATGTTTTTATCTCACAAACAGAGTTGGTATAGCAAGGCCACCTTCATTCCCCTTCAACCTCAATAATGCAGTTGATGAGCTTCTGAAAAATGAATTTGATATTTACAGAGAGAAACAAGAACCTCATCCAATAATGCTAGAAAACAAAATTAATGCTTTACCCTATCAGCATCCTGACTTAGAAGAGTGGAGAGAATCACTTAGGCATGGCGTTAAGAGAGAGCATAAGAAAACAAATTTGATATTAAGAGGTGGTTTAGATGATCTTTGGATTAATACTGATACCAATCAACTCATTGTAGTGGATTACAAGGCAACATCTAAGAAAGGTGAAGTGAGCATCGATGCCGAATGGCAAATTGGCTACAAAAGACAAATAGAATTCTATCAGTGGTTGTTGAGAGGAAATTCTTTCGATGTTTCTGATATAGGTTACTTTGTGTACTGTAATGGCATCGCTGAAAAAGATGAATTCAATAACATTTTAGAGTTTAAGACTAAATTGATACCTTACAGCGGAAATGATGCTTGGGTTGAGCCTACTCTCTTAGATTTAAAGGAGACTCTTTTAAGAGATCAAGCTCCGGATGCAAATCCAAAGTGCAGTTATTGTTCTTACGTAAAGAAAACCTTAATGGTATGAATTAATTTTTCTTCCAAACTGTGCCAGTTTCTTTATCCTCGAGAATAATACCTTTCTCCAATAAACTATCTCGAATGCTGTCTGAAAGAGCAAAATCTCTATTTTGCCTAGCTGTGCTTCTTTGATCGATTAAATTCTCAATTTCCTTATCTGTAAGGTCAACTCCTGATTTAAAATAATCTGCGGGATTTTTTTGTAATATCCCAAGGCTCTGTGAAAGCATTTTTAATTCTGAACCTAAATTATTAGCCTTCTCTATCTCTTCATCTTTTTTTAAATTATTAATTTCTCGAGTCATTTCAAAAAGAATCGCAATAGCGGCGGGTGTATTGAAATCATCATCCATTGCATCAGTAAATGTTTTAGAGTATCCACTTCGGTTAGCAGATTCGGAATCGAGATTTAATCCATCAAGAGAGTTATAAATTCTATCAAGTGAACTCTTGGCTTCTTTGAGTAATTCCTCTGAATAATTTAATGGACTTCTGTAGTGACTTGATATCAAAAAAAATCTTAATACTTCTGCAGAATTAGCTTTCAGAGCATCTTTAATTGTGATGAAGTTTTTTAAAGATTTAGACATTTTTTCTTTATCAATTCTCAAAGAACCTGTATGCATCCATATTTTTGCAAACTCTTTCCCAGTTACACACTCTGACTGAGCTATTTCATTTTCATGATGAGGAAACTTAAGATCAGATCCACCACCATGTATATCAAATGTTTCTCCCAATGCATCCATACTCATGGCTGAGCACTCGATATGCCATCCAGGTCTTCCAGGACCCCAGGGAGAATCCCATTTCATGCCAGCAGTATCTTTCTTCCACAGAACAAAATCTACGGGATTCTTTTTATCTAGATTAATGTCTATCCTTGCGCCTGAAAGCATATCCTCAATTTTTCTCTTTGAGAGCTTGCCATAGTCTTCAAAAGATTCTGCAGAAAAATATACATCCGACTCACCTACATATGCGTGTCCTTTTTTTATAAGAATTTCTATTAACCTTATTATTGAATCAATATTTTCAGTAGCTCTTGGTTGATCGTCTGGTTCTATCATCGAAAGAGACGAAAAATCTTCATTCATTGAATTGATATATCTATCAACGAGTTCAGCAGGCTCAACTTTAAGCTCTTTAGCTCTATCAATAATTTTGTCGTCTACATCAGTTATATTTCTTATGTATTTAACTTCATAATTACGACTTCTGAGGTATCTAACAATAAGATCAAAGGCTACAAAAGTTCTAGCATGCCCAATATGTGTATCATCATAGACTGTCATACCACATACATACATACGCACCTGATTTGGGTTGATTGGCTCAAAAATTTCTTTTTTTCCTGTCAAGCTATTGAAAATTTTCATAATTCTGAAGCTTCTTTGAGCCTACTTTGTACCCTATCAATTCCTATTAGCTCCACTACCCTATCAAGTTCAGGACCGTTTGTTTGTCCTGTAATTGCTGCCCTAATTGGCATAAATAATTCTTTACCTTTTTTTTCGGTTGCTAGAGCAATATTTTTAACGGTTTTTTCCCAATCTTGAATTCCCTGACTTACTTCATTGCAGGAGGCTTTAAAAAATTGCCTTCCAGCATCTAAAAGAATTGGCTTAACTTGCTCATTTTGATTCAAAGGAAGTAAAAATAAATTTTCAATATAAGTTTTCACTTCCACAGGGAAATTTATATTTTCTTTGACGAGACTCAAAAACTTGTCCTTGTTGATGTCACTAGGCAATGCCTCCAAACTATCTTGTAACCAAATATAAGTCTCGTCTGATGATAAACTTTCAACTGCTTTTTTTTGCCAAAATAAAAGTTGGTTTTTATCAAATTTACTTGGAGAACTAGAGATATTGTTAGTATCAAATGATTTAGAGAGCTCTTTAAGCGACATGAGCTTGTTGGTATTAATTGAGTGACCTACCCTAGAGAGATAGTTGCATACAGCAATAGGCAAATAGCCTTCGCTCCTCAAGTCTTCAATAGAAAGACTACCGTTTCTTTTTGATAACGGCGCACCGTCAGAACCCGTAAAGAGAGAAACATGAGCAAATTTAGGCAAAGGAAGATTCAAAGCCTCGAGTAATGCAATTTGTCTAGGTGTATTGCTCAGATGATCATCCCCTCTGAGGACAAGATCAACTTTCATCAATGAATCATCAATTGCATTAGCAAACATAAACGTAGGCGTGTTGTCCTGTTTTTTGACTATAAAATCATCAAGATCGTCTGTTGCAAAGGATTGTTCACCCTTTACAACATCAACAAATTCTATGTTTGATTTTTTTGGAATTCTGAATCTATAAACCGGCTTATTACCTTTTTCAAATTGACTCTGTACATCCTCAGCAGAAGCTTGTGCCCAAACACCCGTATACCTAGGAGGTTGTCCTGAAGCGATTTGATTTCTTCGTATTATTTTCAATTCTTCTTCAGTGGTAAAGCATGGATAAATTAAATCAGCCTCGATTAGTTGCTGATAAAAGGTTTCGTAAATATCTATCCGTTGGGATTGGAAGTATAACTCTTGATTGTCAACTCCAGGACCTTCATCCCAATCAAGACCAATCCATTTTAAATCCTGAGATATAGCATCTGAAAATTCTTTTCTAGATCTTTCCCTGTCTGTATCTTCAATCCTTAGTAAAAAAGAACCATCATCTCTCTTTGCTGCTAGATGGCTAAACAAAGCAGTTCGTAAGTTTCCAAGATGTAGTAACCCTGTTGGGCTGGGGCAAAACCTTGATTTATTGACCTTCATATTTCAAATCTAATGGAAGCTTGCTCATAAAGTTCGTATTATAGCCTTCTCAAGCAAATGAATTTAGTAGAAAAGTGAAACAGCCTACATCTTTATCCAAATTGATTTTATTTTTTATAAGTTTTTTATGTATAACAGGCTGTTCTGACAAAGAAAAGGAGATAAACGTGATTACTTTTACAACTACATTAGGACCCATTGTTATAGAACTATTTGAAGAGGAAGCGCCGGTAACTTCTAAAAATTTTCTAGAGTATGCTGAAAGTGGTTTTTTTAATGGAACACTCTTTCACAGAGTTATACCCGGTTTTGTTATTCAAGGAGGCGGTATGACATCTGGTATGGTTAATAAAGAAGGCAATCCACCAATCATGAATGAAGCAAATAATGGCGTCAAAAACCTTAAATGGACATTGTCAATGGCTAGAACTAATGATCCTCATTCTGCGAGCTCTCAATTTTTTATAAACTTAGTTAACAATACCTCTTTAGATCACACCGAAGAGACTGTGCAGGGCTGGGGATATGCAGTTTTTGGTGAAGTTGTTGAAGGCTTTGAAACTGTAGAAGCAATAGCTGCCGTAGCTACTGGTTCTTCTGGGTTTCACCAGGATGTACCTATCGATGAGGTCAGCATTATTGATACTTCTGTTACTCAGGAGAAGTAAAATTTTTTATCGGGCTAATGGCGTATTGTTTTATCTCTGATCTTCACCTACACGAGGGTAGACAGGACCTAAAACGAGCTTTTTTTTCGTTTCTAGAAGAAAAGGTCACTAAAGCAGACAAACTCTATATTCTTGGGGATCTTTTCGAAACTTGGATAGGTGACGATGATAATAGTCCTTTTGTCGCTGAGGTAATAGATGCCCTTCAAAAGGCTAATAATTCAACAGAAATTTTTTTCATGCATGGGAATAGAGATTTTCTTTTAGGGAAAGACTTCTCTTCTCTTACAGGTATGCAGATAATTACTGATCCTTCTTATGAAAAGATGTTCAATCAGCCGGTGCTTTTGATGCACGGAGACCTATTATGTGTCGATGATGTAGATTATCAAGAATTTAGAAATACCAGTAGAACGCCTCAATGGAAAGATGATTTCTTAAGTAAATCCCTATCCGAAAGAAAAGAAATAGCTCAAAATCTTCGAGAAATTAGCAAGCAAGCTACTGGAAAAAAGAGAGAAGAGATTATGGATGTTTCTCAAGAGGAGGTAATAAAAGTAATAAAAGAACACTCTGTATCATTACTTATCCATGGGCATACACACAGACCTAATACTCATGAGATTGCTACCGATAACCTATCGGCAAAGAGAATAGTACTTGGGGATTGGGATAAGCATGGTTGGTACATATGGATGGACTCAAATTCATGCGAGCTAAGGAAGTTCTCTATTTTCTAGAAAGAAGAAACAACTGTATTAATAATCCAGCAATTAGTAACAACATTCCAATAATAATTCTCAAATCACTGTAATATCCAAAAGGTTCTACTGGATAAGCTATTGTCTTTTCTAGGGAAGCAGTCTTAAACTTATGTCTGTCTTGCATATCAGGATGAGTAGCTATCTCTACAAATGCTCGTCGACTCTTGTATCTCATCAGTGCTGCTTGGTCCCAAATTTCCGCTCCCTCTATTCCAACTATATCCATCGTTTTCGATATGCTCTCCCCAAAAAATATTGGATGACAAGCTCTTTTTAGTAGATTTGGCCACATATGCTCCATATACCTTGCCATTAATTGATCAGAAGATTCACCTGGATTTGCGCCATCAACATCTCCAGGATTTCTATTCATCTCAATACTGTTAACCATAATAAATTGTTTACCGGTATCCTCTTCCATAAATCCTCTGAGGAAATCTACTCTTCGTTGAAATTCTTCTGAACCTAGAGGTACCCCACTATTCACAAGGTTTTGCTCATGTTTTGCTATAAAGGCTTGTACTTCCTCTTGACTTAGTTTTCCTCCTATATCTGTATACCAAAAGTAAAAGCTAAAATAGAGCACACCCAAAGTTAACCAAGTCTTCATATTGTTCAAATTATAATATTTTTTTTATTTTAAAAATCTTAGTTTAAAAACTTTACAAAATCATCCTTTAATTATACTGTATATATATACAGTATTAATTTATAAAACCCTTATGAAGATTGACTATCTGGGCGATGCATCAGAGGATGATTTATCCTCTCTAAAAATCCCCTATTTTTTAAATACAGTTAGAGTGGGTTGGCCAAGTCCAGCAGATGACTATATAGAGAGACCTATAGATCTAAATGAATATTTAATAAGAAATTCTGCTGCCACTTACTTTGTTCGTGTAAGTGGAGATTCAATGATAAATGCCTACATAGGAGATGGTGCTATATTAATAGTCGATCGAAGTATAGAGCCAAGCCACAATAAAATTGTCATAGCTGCAATTGATGGCTCATATACTTGTAAGAGATTGCTACTCAAACCAAAAATCTGCCTTGTATCAGAAAATCCCAAATATTCACCGATACTAATCGATAGAGAAGAGGAACTTGAGATTGCTGGCACCGTCATAGCAGCCATAAACCTTTATTAGTAGATTATGATTTTTGCCTTAGTAGATTGTAATAGCTTTTATGCTTCATGCGAGAGAGTATTTAGACCGGATATTAAAAAAAGTCCTGTTGTTGTTTTATCTAATAATGATGGCTGTGTAGTTGCTCTATCTAAAGAGGCTAAACAATTGGGAATCAAAATGTGTGAGCCCTGGTTTAAGATAGAAAAATCTTTTACAAAACAGGGAGGCATTGCCTTTTCATCAAACTATGAACTATATGCCAATATTTCTTCTAGAGTCATGCAAACCTTAGAACACCTATCACCCAAAGTAGAGGTGTACAGCATAGACGAAGCATTTCTTGATCTGACAGGCTTAAAAAATTTGGAACAATTTGGATATCAGTGTCGAGAGACTATAGATCGTTGGGTTGGAATCCCTGTTTGTGTTGGTATAGGACCAACTAAGACTTTAGCTAAAGTTGCAAACTATGGTGCTAAGCACTATCCAGCAACAAATGGTGTAGTTGATATCATGGATGAAAAAAGAAGAAGAAAATTAATGTCATTAATGCCCGTAAGGGAGGTTTGGGGTGTTGGAAGTAGGATAAATAGAAAGTTAAATGATATGGGAATAGAAACAGCTCTTGAGTTAGCGGAGATGGATACTAAGCTAATAAAAAGGAAGTTTAGCAGTGTACTTGAGAGAACTGTAATGGAATTAAAAGGATACTCATGTATAGGCTTGGAACAACAACCTAAAACAAAGAAACAAATAGTGGTAAGTAGGACATTCAGCAAGAAAGTTAGAGATCTTGAATTTATGAATGAAGCTGTTAGCGACTACGCATCACGAGCATGTGAAAAACTAAGGAAAGAAAATCAATATTGCAAGATGATATCCATCTTTATGCGTACAAATTATTTCCGAAAGCAAGACAAGCAATATCATGGATTTAGAAGCTGCCAACTGTTTGCTCCTACAAATGACACCAGAGATGTCTTAAATGCCGCGCGCCAGCTGACGCGACAAGTGTTTCGCGAAAATACTAATTTTGTAAAAGCTGGTGTAATGCTCAGTGATTTTTATGATGAAGGTGTGTATCAAGGAGATTTATTTAAATCTATTGATAGAAGAATCAATAGCAAAGAGTTGATGACGACAATAGACAAAGTAAATGCGTCTGGGATAGGTAAGATCACTTTTGCATCTCAAGGAATTAAGAAATCATGGTCAATGAGACGACTCTTAAAATCGCCGAGGTATTTAACGAATTGGGAAGAAATACCAGTTGTTAGATAAAGTTAATAGCCGCTATGAAACCTAAATAGATCATCTTTCATGTTAATAAAGGCTGACTCTACTTGAGATAATTCTTTAAGTCTTTCAGTCCAGTCTGTTTTAAAAATTTTGGTAAATAAATCTAGGTAGAGATCACAGTGCCTTGCTTCAGCCCTATAAAGCTTGGTATAAAAGTTTCTGAGAGAGCTCGGTAAGTAAGGTATCAAAGCATGGAATCTCTCACAAGATCTCGCCTCAATTAAAGCGCAAATAATCAAAATATCTTGAAATTTTTCCGGCTCCTTATTGGAAGCGCTTTCATATAAAGTTTGAGCATATTTACCTGATTTAAGATTTCTATATTTGAATCCTTGTTTTTTTATCAGGCCTAAGACTTGCTCAAAGTGAAGTAATTCTTCTCTAGCTAATGGTGAGAGAAGATCAGCTAAATTATGATGAGGATATTTATGAATTAATGAAATAGCTGTTGTTGCAGCTTTCTTTTCACAATGAGCATGATCAATTAGCAATATATCTAATGATTTAAGAGCCTTATTGACCCATGCTTTTGGTGTTGAAGAAATAAGAATTTCTTCCCACTTATTAGACATTGAAGAATTTCTCAACTTTAAAATATCTTTGGTAATGCGCTTCAGATAACTCAAATAACTCTTCTTCAATATTTTTTTTCAAATCAGTTAAATTAGTCTCATTTCCAGCTAATAGGTCAAAGCCAAATTCTTTAGTGTCATGAATAGATTGACTTCCCGATCTAAGTAAGTCAAAAACCCAACATAGAGAATCAGAGTCTTCGTCGAATTTTATTTTGTAATGTATCAGTTTCTCTTTAAGGAGGTTTTCATTAACGACGAAAATTTTAGACTGCATTATTTGCACTTTAAGAGCCTCAAGTCTATCTAAGACGGACCTTTTTTCTTCGTTTGTGAAAGAATTCCATTGAATTACCTCATATTGAAATCGTTTACAGCCTCTACACACTTCATCTCCAAAGACGGTAGAACATACTCCGATACAAGGTGTTTTAGTAGACCTGCTCATAGATGTTAATGATATATCTCTCTGATTTCTAAGCAACTTTAAAATGAAGATTATGATAATATGCCGCACCAAATATTAACTTCTGCTAAAAGTGCCATGCTAAAAGAATATAAAGATCATGTTGAAGAAAGGTTGCAACAAGGTATACCACCGCTACCTCTGAATGCGGAGCAAGTAGCAGATTTAGTAGAATTGCTTAAATCGCCTCCTGCAGGTGAGGAAGAGTTTATATTAGACCTTATAAAAAATAGAACTCCTGCGGGAGTAGATCCAGCTGCTTACGTAAAAGCAGCTTTTTTGACTGCTTTGGCAAAGGGAGAGACATCTTCTCCTTTGATAGACAAGAAACTTGCGACTGAATTATTAGGCACAATGTTAGGTGGATACAATGTTGAATCATTAATCAAATTGCTTAAAGATGAAGAAGTTGGAGCAATAGCAGCTGATGGCTTAAGCAAAACACTTCTGATGTTCAATGCAAAACATGAAGTAATTGAATTGGCAGCTGAAAATGAGAATGCAAAAAGAGTTGTTGAATCTTGGTCCAATGGTGAATGGTTTACGAGCAAATCTAAACTTCCAGAAGTAATTAAAGCTATAGTCTTTAGAGTTGATGGAGAAATTAACACAGATGATTTTTCCCCTGCTCAAGATGCTCCATCTAGACCAGATATTCCTCTTCATGCACTGGCAATGTTGAAGAAAAATATGGAAGATCCGATCGGTACTATTGAAAAATTGAAAGAATCAGGACTTCCGGTTGTTTTTGTAGGAGATGTTGTTGGGACGGGATCTTCAAGAAAATCTGCCACAAACTCTCTTCTTTGGCATATTGGTGAGGATATTCCTTTCATACCTAATAAGAGACAGGCCGGTATCTGTATTGGTGGGAAAATTGCACCAATATTTTTTAACACCCTAGAAGATTCTGGAGCTTTAGCCTTTGAGTGTGATGTTTCCAAAATGAATCTAGGTGATGTTATCGAAATATATCCCTACGAAAAAAAGGTAATGAATGCTAATACAAAGGAGCTTCTCTGCAATTATGAATATAAATCCAATACTCTACTAGATGGAGTAAGAGCCGGAGGTAGAATACCACTGATAATTGGTAGAAGCCTCACTGATGAGACTAGAGAAAGCCTCAAATTAGAACCTTCAAAGGTTTTTACAAGACCTGAAGAAGCAGAAAGTTCTAATAAAGGGTATACCTTAGCGCAAAAAATGGTAGGTAAAGCTTGTGGAGTTGAGGGTATAAGACCAGGCATATATTGTGAACCGAGAATGTCTACAGTAGGAAGTCAGGATACAACTGGACCTATGACGAGAGACGAGCTTAAAGAACTGGCTTGTTTGGGTTTTAATTCTGATCTTGTAATGCAATCCTTTTGCCATACTGCTGCCTATCCACTTCCAAAAGATATTGAGATGCAACATTCATTACCTGAATTTATTCAAACTCGTGGTGGAGTAGCATTAAAGCCGGGTGATGGCATTATTCACTCTTGGCTAAATAGAATGTTACTACCTGATATGGTTGGAACTGGTGGAGACTCTCATACTCGCTTTCCTCTTGGTATAAGTTTTCCTGCTGGTTCAGGATTAGTTGCATTTGGCGCGGCTTTGGGAGTAATGCCGCTTGATATGCCTGAATCTGTCTTGGTCAAATTTAAAGGAGAAATGCAACCAGGTATAACTCTTAGAGATCTTGTTAATGCGATTCCATACGCAGCTCTAAAATCTGGACAACTTACACTTCCTAAAGAAGGGAAAATAAATGTATTTTCAGGCCGCTGTCTTGAGATTGAAGGTTTGCCAAATCTGAAAGTTGAGCAGGCTTTTGAATTATCTGATGCCTCGGCTGAAAGGTCTGCATCTGGGTGCACCATTAAGTTAAATGAAGAGCCTATAAGAGAATATTTGGAGTCAAATATTACTCTTTTAAGATGGTTGATTTCGGAAGGATATGAAGATAAAAAAACTTTAGAGAGGAGAGCTCAAGCCATGGAAGCTTGGTTAAAGAATCCTGTTCTTATGGAAGCTGATGATGATGCAGAATATGCAGCAGTCATAGAAATTGATCTAAATGAAATAACTGAACCGCTTCTTGCCTGTCCTAATGATCCTGACGATATCAAGCCCCTTTCTGAGGTATCGAATACCAACATAGATGAAGTTTTTATTGGATCTTGTATGACGAATATTGGGCACTTTAGAGCCGCAGGTAAACTATTAAAAAATGAGTCAGATTTGCCCTCTAAACTCTGGATATCACCTCCTACCAAAATGGATAAACATCAACTTACTGAAGAGGGATATTACGAAATTTTTGAAAAAGCAGGTGTAAGACTCGAAATGCCAGGCTGCTCCCTTTGCATGGGAAATCAAGCAAGAGTGGAGGCAGAATCAACGGTTGTTTCGACATCGACTAGGAACTTTCCTAATAGATTAGGTGATGGAGCAAACGTGTTTCTTGCATCAGCAGAAGTAGCCGCAATCTCAGCTACACTTGGTCATATTCCAACCCAAGAAGAATATCTTAGTTATATGTCCGATATAAATGCAATGGGAGCTGATGTATACAGATACTTAAACTTTCATGAAATTGCAGCCTATAAAGATGCTGCCAATAATGCAGTTTTGCCATCAATAACTATTGAAGAGGTACAAACTTAATTTATTTGACGAGAAGCTTTAGATTTATCGTTTCGGTTATCTTCAAGATTCTTAAGATATTTATCGTCAATATCGTCAGTTACGTATTTCCCATTGAAAATAGAACATTCAAAATGACGTATTTCTTCATTCCCAACCTGTGCTGCTGAAATTAAATCTTCAAGATCTTGATAAATCAACCAATCAGCTTTTATAAATTCTTCTATCTCTTTCTCAGTTCTTTTATGTGCCACTAATTCTGTTGTAGCAGCCATATCAATGCCATAAACATTTTGAAATCTAATTGGAGGCGCTGCTGAAGCAAAATAGACTTTTTTTGCTCCGGAAGCTCTGGCCATATCTATAATCTGTCTACTAGTAGTTCCTCGTACTATAGAGTCGTCAACCAACAAAACTACTTTATCTTTGAATTCTAAATCAATGGGATTTAATTTTTGACGGACAGATTTCTCTCTCTTCTCTTGAAATGGCATGATAAAAGTCCTTCCTATATACCTATTTTTAACAAAGCCTTCTCGGTAGATAACACCTAGTGTATTTGCAAGCTGTAAAGCTGATGTTGTGCTACTGTCCGGAATAGGTATTACGACATCTATATCATGATCTGGATTTTCTTCTAGAATTTTTTTTGCAAGGGCCTCGCCCATCCTCAATCTAGATTTATGCACAGATATTTTATCAATTTTTGCATCAGGTCTTGCTAGGTAAACATATTCGAAGATACAGGGTGTCGGGACAGGATTATTTATGCAAGTTTCAGTCTCCATTATGCCATCAGGACTAATAAATACGGCTGAGCCGGCCTGCACATCATCAATCACTTCATAGCCGAGAGAGTCCAAGACCGTGCTTTCAGATGCGATCATATAGTCTTTTCCAATTAAGTCGCTATCTTTAGATCCCACAATTAAAGGACGTATACCAAAAGGATCCCTAAATCCTACAATTCCAACTCCATTAATCATTATCACTACTGAATAAGCCCCCCTCACTCTTTTATGTAGGGCTCTGACAGCTGCAAATATTTCTTTTGCACTCGGTTTTATTGAGCCTTGTTTTTGCAGTTCATGTGCAAATACATTCAGCAGAACTTCACTATCAGAATCAGTGTTTAAATGCCGTAAATCATTGTGAACTAAGATATCCCTGAGTTCTTCATGATTAGTCAAATTACCATTATGAGAAATGCTTATCCCAAAAGGTGAGTTTACATACATCGGTTGAGCTAATTCACGATCCTCTGTCCCTGCAGTTGGATATCTAACATGCCCAATTCCCATGTGGCCCCTCAAAGTTAGAATGTGTTGATTTCTAATGACGTCTCGAACCAACCCAAGCTGTTTGCGCAAAAAAAATCTATTATTCGTTGAGGTAGCGATTCCGGCTGCATCTTGACCACGATGTTGAAGAATTGTTAGTGCGTCGTAAATAACAGGAGATACCTCTTTTTGACTTACCACTCCAATTACTCCACACATAAATCTATTCTATATCAAACTTTTATTTCAGGATTATCTTTATCCAAAATAACCTCAGAATTTTCCAACCATTCCTCAAAGATAGGCTGCGAAAGTTCATAAAACTTAATTGAATAAATCCTTGAATAAGAATCAAGCCACCATTGATACTTGTCAAAGAAGTTTAAATTGAACACAAATACACTCGTCAGTATCGCTAACATCTTCAAAGACCCAAAAAATGTACCAAACAACCTATCAACAAACTTTAATCCGATTACAGAGATTAATCTGGAAAAAACCACTCCTGTAAACTTCAAAATAATGAAACACACTAAGAATAGAGCGATAAAGCTAAATATATTTACCCAAGTAGAAGCATCTACATAAACTTCAACGTACGGGAAAAAAATAGGTCCATACAGCCATGCTAAACTCAGTGAAAGAATCCATGCAGCTGCTGAAAAAACCTCCTTTATAAAGCCATTGAAAAAACCCATAACAGCAAAAGTAAAAATTATGGTCAGTGAGAACCAGTCTATGTATGAAAGTGTTTCAATCATACTTTTGAAGTTTTGCTTTGATTTTTAATGAGAACTCTAGCTCTTCAATTACTTTAAGCGAATCAGATCTATTTAGAGTAGGACCAATAAATAGTATATGAGGCCTTGCGTCTCCCTCATAATATTCTGAATAAACTTTATATCCCCTTTTCTTCAATAGCCTTAGATCATCTTTCATATTTTCAAGATCTACATAAGTTTCGACCTTAACGGTCCAAGCTTGTGGAAATCTCATTTCAAGTTTTGGTGACTGGAAGGAATTGATTTCTTCGCTAATTTCCAATTCTTCATTAAGAGGGATCTCAAGTTTTATCTCGGGAAAATCTTTTAAATCACCATCAACATTTTTATGAGTCTTAATATTTGGTTGATAAATGAAGCTAACTGCAAAAAAGATAAGAATAAATAGAATTAAAATAATATTAATAATTTTCATCTTCAGGCTTATTTTTTAATTGATTTAATGCCTTATAAGCTTGACTGACGGTAATGAAAGAACCAAAAACCAAGCAATCATTCCCTTCATGGTACTCTCTTTCAACAGCTGAATAAACAGAATCTGCTATGGTAACTTTCCCGTTTATACTTTCAGAGATAGCATTTACAAGATCATCAGTATTAAATCTAATGTCATGCATTTCACAAACAATCCACTCACTTATTAAGGGTGATATATCTCTTATCATCGATGAAAAATCTTTTTCCGAAACACAGGAAAATATAGCTTTAAACTTTTTACTTTTATGATTTTCACTTAGAAAAGTTATCAAGTTTCTAACAGATGCAGGATTGTGAGAAGCATCAAGTATAAAATTTTCTATAGAGTCACATCTTCCTTTCAAAAAAGTTTTTTCAATAATTTGATGAAAATTTACATCACGATCGGTCAATATCTTGAATGCAGTTATAGCAGAGGCTATTGATTCGTTATTCAAATTAGAAAATGATATGTTTTCCAACTGAAAATCATAATCCAATAATCTATATTCCCAATCCTTCATATTCTTCTGAATAATGTAATCTTCACCCAATTGAAATTTTTTTGAACAAACTTCTGAAGCTCTTATGTTGACTGAGTCAGGCATATTCGCATTGCCTAAAATCCCAACCTTTCCTTCCTTTAATATAGCTGCTTTTTGGAAACCGATATCATTCAAAGTTCTTCCAAGCCATTTCTCGTGGTCTAAATCTATATTAGTAATTATGGAAATATCTGAATCCAATAGATTTACAGGGTCATACTTACCACCTATACCAATTTCCAATATTGCAAAATCTAGTTGTGCTTCCGAAAAGATATCAAATGCTGCTAAAGTGGCATAATCGAAATAAGTGAGCTTTGTTTTACCCTTACAGTCTTCTATTTTTTTGAAGGAACTTACAATTTTCTCATCACAAATCTGGTTTTCATTTATTCGAATTCTTTCGTTGAAATGAATCAGGTGCGGTGAAGTATAGACACCAACAGTAAACCCAGCAGAAAACAAAAAGTTTTTTAAAAATTCTGCTGTAGATCCTTTTCCATTAGTGCCCGCAATCAAAATTGTCTTTGCGGCTATGGGCTTTTTTATAAGCTCAGAATAGACACCCTTGAGTCTTTCCAATCCAAACTCTTTTTCATTAGGTCGTTTTGAATTTATATATCCAAGCCAGTCGCTAAGGCGGTCGGAGTTCATTAAATTTATTTATTCGATAGTAAGCTCAATAATAGCCTGTGAATAGTATCCTTGAGATCTTTTCTATGAACAATCATGTCTATTGCACCATGGTCTAGTAAAAATTCACTTCTCTGAAATCCTTCAGGTAACTGAACATTCAATGTCTGTTCGATAACTCTAGGACCCGTAAACCCAACTAATGCTTTGGGCTCAGCTATATTGATATCACCCAGCATAGCAAGGCTGGCAGATACTCCTCCATAGATAGGATCAATCATGACAGAAATATAGGGGAGTTTAGCTTGTCGCATCTTCTCTATGGCTGCACTAGTTTTTGCCATTTGATAAAGTGAAATTAGTGACTCCTGCATTCTTGCTCCACCGCTAGTTGAAAAGCAAACCATGGGTAATTGATTTTCTAGTGCATAGTTCACCGTATCGACAAATTTTTGGCCTACAACAGAACCCATAGATCCTCCCATGTATCTAAATTCAAAGGCTGAAGCGACAATCGGTAATTTTTTAAGAGACCCTTTCATTGCAAGTAGGGCTTCTTTTTCATTACTACTTTTCTGAGCTGAATCTATTCTCTCTCTGTAGGGCTTGGTATCCTTAAATTTTAACCAATCCTTAGGTACTTTTTCACCTGATATTTCAATCATTTCTGCGGAGTCCAAAAATAACTCGAGTCTTTTTCTAGCACCGATTCTTATATGATGATCACATTTTGAACAAACAAATAAATTTGATTCAAGTTCTGGTACATAGAGAATATTGTTACAGGAAGGGCAACTTTGCCATAAGCCTTCAGGTATGGTTGATTTTTTAGGTGTTCCTTTTCTAATAAAAGAAGGTAGGATCTTTTCAAACCAGTTAGCCATTTAACTTAAAGCTTCTGAGAGTTCCCTTGTTTTTTTTGTAACCTTTTCTAAGATATCGCCACCCTCTCCTACTAAATCTACAAATACACTCCCTACAACTACACCATCGGCAGCATCCTTGACTGAAATAGCAGACTGAGCATCCTTAATCCCAAATCCTATTACAACAGGTAGCTCAGTCAACCCTTTGAGCTCTTGAACTTTTTGTTTTGCATCGGCAGAATCGAGATTGGCTGCACCTGTTATCCCCTTAACAGATATATAGTAAACATAACCGGAAGATTTACTACAAATATTACTTGCTCTATCTAAGCTAGTTGTAGGTGCAATTAATCTAATGATATCAATGTCATTTTTTTTTGCTTGCAGAGTAAAATCTGAGCTTTCTTCTGGTGGCATATCTACTATTAGAAGGCCATCAAGACCAACTCTAAGAGCCTCACTCATAAACTTCTCTGCACCCAATGACTCAAATGTATTCATATAACCCATAAAGACAAGCGGCGTTTCTTTGTTAATTTCTCTAAATGACTCAACTAAAGAAAATGCATCAGTGATAGTTGTTCCTTTTTCCAAAGCTCTCTCATGTCCTTTTTGAATAGACACACCCTCAGCCATGGGATCAGAAAAGGGAATTCCAAGCTCGATAATATCTACGCCCTCATTTACCATTACCTTCATAACTTCAAGGGTAGTTTTTAAGTCAGGGTCTCCAACAACGATGTAGTTTATTAAAGCCTTCCTGTCTTCAGCTTTGATTGTCTCGAAAACTTCTTTGATTTTGGTCAAAGTTCAATGCCCTCTAAACTGGCAACAGTATTAATATCCTTATCCCCTCTTCCAGATACATTCACCACAATAATTTGATCCTCATTCATTGTAGGAGCTAACTCTTTTACATGTGCTAGACCATGCGCAGTTTCCAATGCAGGCATTATACCTTCAACCCTTGTTAGTTCTTTGAAGGCATCCAAAGCTTGTTCGTCGTCTGCAGTAACATACTCCGCTCTTCCAATGTCTTTTAACCAAGCGTGTTCAGGACCTACACCTGGGTAATCTAAACCGGCTGACACTGAGTGGGTTTCTATTACTTGGCCATTGTTATCCTGCATTAAATAAGTTCTCATGCCATGCAAAACACCTTCTTTTCCGTCATTAAGCGGAGCAGCATGTTTACCAGTACTAAGTCCTAGCCCACCTGCTTCGACGCCCACTAATCTCACATTCTTTTTTTCGATATAGGGATAAAATAGTCCCATAGCATTTGAGCCTCCACCAACACAAGCTATAAGGACATCAGGGTCTTTTCCAATGAGAGAAGTACTCTGCTCCAAAACTTCTTCACCGACGACAGAATTGAAATCTCTTACGATTTGAGGATAAGGATGTGGGCCTGCTACGCTTCCTATTATGTAATAAGTGTCATCTACATTTGTTACCCAGTCTCTCATTGCTTCGTTCATAGCATCTTTCAGAGTTGAAGTACCAGAACTAACTCCAACCACTTTTGCTCCCAGAAGCTTAATTCTAAAAACATTCAATGACTGTCTTTTGATATCCTCTTCGCCCATATAGATTATGCACTCTAGACCATGTCTAGCTGCAACTGAGGCAGTTGCAACTCCGTGTTGACCTGCTCCTGTTTCTGCAATGATTCTTTTCTTTCCCATGTGCTTTGCCAAAAGAATTTGTCCAACCGTATTATTAATTTTATGGGCACCAGTATGATTAAGGTCTTCTCTTTTTAGATAAATCTTTGCACCACCCAGTAACTCCGTCCAACGCTTGGCAAAATAGAGAGGCGAAGGTCGTCCTACATAATGAGCCAGATCCTCTTTGAATTCATTTAAAAAGTCATTATTTTTCTTTATTTCTTCATATTGTTCCGACAATTCTTCTAACGCAGGAACTAGTGTTTCAGCAACATACCTTCCACCATATATTCCGAATCGTCCGTTTTTATCTGGCATCAATTCTTCAGACATAATAACTCCTTACTTTTTCAACTAAACTCTTAACCTGAGCATGATTTTTATATCCAGGCTTCTCTTCAACACTTGAACAAACATCAATCCCAATACAATTTTTAAGATTCAATGCTTGATGAAAATTATCTTTATCAATTCCGCCGGCTAGCAGAAAAGGTAAGTCAATTTTGTTTTTAATTAACGACAAATCAAAAGTTTTTCCCGTGCCGCCATAGTGATCATCGTCATAGCTATCGAGTATTAACATTTTAGCATCTTTATAATCTTGATTTACTTTTTTCAACTCTGTTTCTGAATTTATTCTTAGAGCCTTAACATAATCCCTTTTGAAACTGCTGCAATAATCTCCACTTTCTTCACCATGGAATTGAGGAATTGCATTTGGAAATTGAGATAAACATTGATTAACAATGTCAGGATCTTCATTAACAAATATCAAAAATAGGTGGATGTTTCGATTCATACCTACCAGCATTTTTTTTACATCACTCAACTGTACATATCTTTTACTATTTAAATAAAGGTTAAATCCAATTGCATCAATATCTTCTGAGCAAATGAAATCAAGGTCTTTTTGATTCGTTATACCGCAGATTTTTATAAAGGGTTTCATATAAAAATTATAATTCAATCGACCTCAAGAACAGTTAAATAAAAGTATTTTTAAAATTTGGAATGTCAAAGTTATTAGGATATTTAGGTCCCAAAAAATAAAGACCAGAAGGACTTACTGTCTTGCCAGCAATTTTTCTATCTTTTTTATTGAGTATAGTTCGAACGCCTTCAGGATCTAATTCCCTTTTTGCAACCATCAATAATGTTCCAACAATAATGCGTACCATATGAAGTAAAAATGCATTGGCTTGTATATCAATTGTTATAATATTATCTTTTTTTATCACTTTTATATCCTCAACTTCTCTAATGGCTGTCTTAGATTGGCACCCTGAGCCCCTGAAAGATGAAAAATCATGTTCTCCTAAAAGATATTGAGAAGCTTTTTGCATTGATGCAATATCTAAATTTTGAGTTACAAATAGAGACCTTTTTGTCCATAGTCCAGAAAATATTTTATCGTTGTAAATTTTGTATTGATAGCACCTGCTGATTGCAGAGAATCTAGCATGAAAACTTTCCGATACTTCTTTTGACCATAAGACTCTTATATCACTGGGTAAATAAGAATTGATACCCCTTATCCATTCAAGTTCTGACCTTGATGATGTTGTATCAAAATGAATTACTTGCAATAAAGCATGGACACCTGCATCTGTTCTTCCACTGCAATAAGTCTTTACCTCTTGGTCTGCAACTTTCGAGATTGAGCTTTCTAGATGACCTTGAATAGTTTGATGTGTAGCTTTTTGTTTTTGAAATCCAAAATAATTAGAACCTTCATAATCTACACCAAGAGCTATTCTTAATGACATGATTACTATTTAATAGATTCAAGGAGATCATTCGCAACTGACTGATCATTGCTATTAAGATTTTCTTTGAGAACTTCTTCAAGTAAGCGTCTTGCTTCATCAATTTGCTCCATTTCAATAAGGCTCCTTGAAAGATTTATTTTGGCATTGATTTCATCTCCAATATCATTTGATACATCTAAATCAGAAAGGATTATTTCTTTCTTTTTCTCGAAACGGATCAGGTAAATAATTAATGAGAATAATAGGAGGCCGCCAAATAGGCCTATTATTCCCTCCGGCAGTACACCAGTTAAATCATAAAATTCTGTTTCTAGATGACTTAAAAAATTTTGCATCAATTAATCAAATATTAGCTCTGCAATCTGAAGACTGTTGAGAGCAGCTCCTTTGAGAAGATTATCTGCAGCAATCCATAGATTTATCCTATTATTACTCCATAAATCTTTTCGTAATCTTCCAACATGGACTAGATTGTCTCCATCAGCATCAGTTGTAGCGGTTGGATAATCATCGGCCTCAAGACCATGATGTAATTTCAAACCTGGAGCATCTTGTAGTACAGAAATAGCTTGCTCCTCTGAAATAGTTTCTTTTGTTTCTAGATGAAGGGATTCTGAATGACCATTGAGAACTGGAACTCTGACGCATGTTGCGGTAACTTCAATTTTATTATCTAGTATCTTGTGGGTTTCTTTGAGGATTTTATTCTCCTCTTCTGTGTATCTATTTTCGTCGAAATCTCCACAGTGAGGCAGGACATTATTTGCAATTTGTTTTGGATAAACAGATGTAACTGAAACCTTATTACCATTATAGGAAGATAATTGACCAATTAATTCTTCTGTTGCTTCCTTCCCTGTTCCTGATACAGCCTGCAATGTAGTTATATCAATTCTTTTTATTTGAAATGCATTATGAAGTGGTTTTAGTGCAACAAGCATTTGGATGGTAGAGCAATTTGGATTTGCAATAATGTTTGGTATTTGAAAATTATTGAGCTCATGACCATTTACCTCAGGAACAATAAGAGGTATGTCATCTTCATATCTAAAACGAGATGAGTTATCAACCACGACGCATCCTTGGGAGACTGCCTTAGGAGCGTATTTCGATGAGACACTTGCTCCTGCTGAAAATAAGGCTAAATCAGTTGAACTAAAATCAAAAGATGAGAGATCCTGAACTTCATGTTCTTTTTTTCTAAATTCTATTATTTTTCCCGCAGATTTTTTACTAGCTAATAGAACAATCTCGGCATCAGGATAAAAGTCATTTTGAAGTAAGTTCAGAAAAGTCTGGCCGACCATTCCTGTTGCTCCAACTACTGCTATACGTTTTGCTTTCAACATAATTTATTTTAAATGTTCAACTATCTTATTTCCCATCTCAGAAGTGGAAAGTATATTTTCCTCAAGTCCTTCCAAATCATTTGTTCTGTATCCTTCAGACAAAACTTCTTCTATAGCGTTTTCAATTGACAAAGAAGCTTCATCCAAACCAAAGCTATACTTGAGCATCATTGCAATTGATAAGATAGCTGCGAGAGGATTGGCTAATTGTTTTCCGGATATATCTGGAGCGGAGCCATGAACAGGTTCATACATTCCTTTATTTTTGGAATTTAATGAAGCAGAGGGCAGCATACCTATAGATCCCGTTAACATAGCTGCAATATCTGAAAGAATATCGCCAAATAAATTGCCAGTTACGATAACGTCGAACTGCTTGGGCTCTCTCACAAGTTGCATAGCTGCATTATCTACTAGCATATGTGATAGCTTTACGTCAGGATATTCAGAAGCAAGGCCACTCATTATCTCTCTCCATAGTACACTGACTTCGAGAACATTAGCTTTATCAACAGAACATAAAGATTTGCCCCGTTTTCGTGCAGCTTCAAAGGCTACTCTTCCGATCCTTTCAATTTCTTCTTTACTGTAAATCATGGTGTTAAAAGCAGACAAGCCTGAATCATTTTTCCCTCTTGGCTGACCAAAATAAATTCCACCTGTTAATTCCCTGACAATAAGTAAGTCAAGATCTTGAACTTTTTCAGATTTTAATGATGAAGAATCGCTTAAATGTTTTGAAAGTATTGCTGGTCTCAAGTTGGCAAAAAGGTCTAACTCTGCCCTCAATCCTAAAAGCGCTCTTTCTGGTCTAAGTTCATAATCAAGATCATCCCATACTGGCCCACCAACCGCTCCTAGTAAAATTGCGTCAGCTGATTTTGCAGCTTCAAGAGTTTGATTAGGTAAAGGGTTGCCAGTTTTTTCAAAGGCATCTCCTCCTACTAACTCCTCAGATACTTTAAAATTTAACCCAAAGAGCTCGTTAACGCTTAACAAGACTTTTTTTGCCTCTTCGCAAACCTCAGGGCCTATGCCATCTCCAGGTAGGAAAAGTATATTTTTATTAACAGTCATCAATTAACACTTGATTGAAAATCCAAGGTGATTTTGTTCTATGATTATCCTCAAAGGCTTTTATCTCTTCTGCATGAGTAAGGCTTAGACCAATTTCATCCAGCCCTTGAAGAATGCATTTTTTTTGGAAAGGATCTATTTCAAATGAAGCTATCTCTGTATCCTCAGCGAAAATAATTTGATTTTCTAAATCCACTTCAATTTCTTTACCATTTTCAGCTAAAGACATAAGTTGAGAAACTTCATTTGCCTCAAGTGAGATAGGCAAAAGTCCATTATTGAAACAATTATTTTTAAAAATATCCGCAAAACTCTCGGCTATTACAACCTTAAACCCATAATCAATGAGCGACCAAACAGCATGTTCTCTACTTGATCCACAACCGAAATTCTTTTTTGAAATAAGAATATCTGCACCCTTAAACCGGTCAATATTTAGAACAAAGTCTTCATTTAATTCTCTCTTTGTTAAATCTTGCCCCGGAAAACCTTCATCTTTATATCTCCAAGTATCAAAAAGATTGGATCCAAAACCACTCTTTTTTATTGATTTGAGAAACTGCTTGGGAATTATTTGATCAGTATCAATATTATCTCTATCAAGAGGTACAGCTGGTCCTTTGTGAAAAATTTGAGAATTTTTCATTACTTATAGCTCCTTACATCCACAAAACATCCTTCTATCGCAGCAGCAGCAGCTGTTGATGGTGATACGAGGTGAGTTCTTCCACCATAACCTTGCCTACCCTCAAAATTTCTATTTGAAGTTGAAGCACAGTGCTCTCCATCACCTAATTGATCAGGATTCATAGCCAGACACATAGAACATCCTGGTGATCTCCATTCAAACCCAGATTCAATGAAGATTTTGTCAAGACCTTCCTCCTCAGCTTGTTGAGAAACCAATCCTGATCCAGGAACTACTATCGCTCTCTTAATAGAATCAGCGATTTTCTTGCCCTTTAGAATATTGGCAGCTTCTCTAAGATCCTCTATTCTTGAATTGGTACATGAGCCTATGAAAATCTGATCTAGTGTTATGTCTGTGATCTTCGTACCAGGCTTTAGATTCATATACTTGAGAGCATATTGCGTAGATTCATCAGACGCTTCAGGAATAAGACCATCGATATCACAGACCATCTCAGGAGATGTGCCCCAAGTAACTTGAGGAGCTATGGAGGATCCATCTATCTTCACTTCCTGATCAAATACTGCATCCTTATGACTGGTAAGCTGTCTCCATTGTTTTGTTGCCTTTAACCAAAGATTGTCTTTTGGGGCATAAGGCTTATTCTTAACATAGAGTTCAGTAGTTTCATCATAAGCTACCAAGCCTACCCTAGCACCTGCCTCGATGGACATATTGCATACTGTCATCCTTCCTTCGATCGACATATTTTCAATAACAGATCCAGCATACTCAATAGCATAGCCAGTTCCACCAGCAGTACCAATTTTACCTATAACTGCAAGTGTGACATCTTTAGGGGTAACTCCTTCTTTTAATTCACCATCAATTGTGACTCTCATATTTTTTAACTTAGTAGTTTTCAAGCACTGTGTGGCAAGGACATGCTCAACTTCTGATGTTCCAATTCCCATTGAGAGTGTAGCTAAAGCTCCATGAGTTGAGGTATGTGAATCACCACAAACTATTGTCATTCCCGGAAGGGTTAAACCCTGCTCTGGGCCTACAACATGAACAATACCTTGTCTCTTATCTAAAATATCAAATTGAGGTATTTTGTTTTCTTCACAGTTTGCATCGAGCGTAAGAACCTGTAATTTGGCTACTTCATCCTTTATACCGTTTATACCCTCAGCTCTCTCTGTAGTAGGAACATTGTGATCTGGAGTAGCAATATTTGCGGAGATACGCCAAGGTTTTCTTCCCGCTAGTTTAAGGCCTTCAAAAGCTTGTGGAGAAGTAACTTCGTGAATTAAGTGTCTATCAATGTAAAGCAAGGAAGTCCCATCCTCTCTTTGGCAAACCTCATGTTTCTCCCATAATTTGTCGTAAAGTGTTTTTGACATGGCATCTATGACTGTTAAAAATCAGGAACCTCTGAAATTACATCAGCATTTTGCGCTCTATTTCTCAAATAATGATCAATAATTACAAGCGCTGTCATAGCCTCTGCAATTGGTGTTGCTCTCACTCCAACACAAGGATCATGCCTTCCAGTAACTTTAATTTTTTTTTCACTGCCTTTTTTGTCTACAGTTTGTCCTTCTTTGTTGATACTTGATGTTGGTTTTAAAGCTATTGCTAGCTTAATTTCCTGACCAGTGCTAATTCCTCCAGATATACCTCCAGAGTTATTAGATAAAAAACCTTCAGCACTCATTTCATCTCTCACTTCAGATCCTTTTGAACTAATCAAATCAAACCCTTTTCCGATTTCAAACCCTTTCACAGCATTTATGCTCATTAGTCCCTTTGCCAAGTCTGCTTCAAGCTTATCAAAAACTGGTTCTCCAAGACCTATAGGTAAATTAGAGATAGAGACTTCAATTTTCGCTCCAACTGAATCTCCATCCCTCCTAAGTTTGTCTATTAAATTTTCAATGGACGGAACAATCTCTGAATCGGGACAAAAAAATGGGTTTCTATCTATTTCATCAGCATCAAAATCTGAAATTTTTATAGAACCTATTTGAGATAAATAGCCACATATCTTTACATTCAAATGTTCAATGAGATATTTTTTTGCAATTGCTCCAGCCGCCACTCGCATAGCAGTTTCCCTTGCCGAAGATCGACCTCCCCCTCTGTGATCCCTAAACCCATATTTTTTTGTATATACATAGTCTGCATGGGAAGGTCTGAATACGTCTTTTAAGTCATCGTAATCTTTAGATTTTTGATCATTATTTCTTATCAAGAGGCCGATGGGTGTACCAGTAGTTTTTCCCTCAAAAATTCCTGACAAAATCTCAATTTTGTCTTCTTCTTTCCTTTGTGTTGTATATTTTGAAGATCCAGGCTTTCTCCTATCTAATTCAACTTGTATATAAGATTCGCTTATTTCTATACCAGGAGGACATCCATCTATTATGCAGCCAAGAGCTTCTCCGTGACTTTCACCAAATGTGGTTACCACGAAAGAATTTCCAAAAGAATTTCCTGACATATCTTTATCTTATTACCTAATAGGGTGTGCGATTATAAAATTTTTAGAAAATTTAGGTATTAAAATTAATAAATATTTATAAAACTCCAATATACTTTGAGTAAATATTTTAAATAAGAATGATTAAAGCAGTTTTTTGGGACTTTGGGGGTGTAATTACTACAAGCCCCTTTGAATCCTTCAATAGGTTTGAAGCTAGCAATGACTTACCCTTAGATTTTCTTAGAAAAGTGAATTCCAATAATCCCAATCAAAATGCTTGGGCTAAATTGGAGAGAAACGAAATCAATCTAGACGAATTTGATAGTCTTTTTTTCAAGGAAAGTTCTGATCTAGGTCATTCGGTTCGTGGAAAAGATGTCATTGCACTTCTCAAAGGTGAAGTGAGACCAGAAATGTTAGAGGCACTTAAAACAATTAGTGGAAACCTCATACAAGGATGTTTAACCAACAATATACAGGCGATGGGTGAACAGAATTTTGAGGGAAATGTATCCGCAGCTGGTAAACACCATGAGATTATGAGTCTTTTTGATTTTGTTTTCGAGTCGAGTAAAGAAAATGTAAGGAAGCCTGATCCTGAATTTTATCTTAAGGCTTGTGAACGAGGAAATGTCAATCCCTCCGAAGTGGTTTTTTTAGATGATTTAGGTATCAACTTAAAACCTGCAAAAGAGCTTGGCATGAAAACCATCAAAGTAATCAATGCCAAAGATGCGCTTATAGAGCTGGATAAAAATATTGAATTGAGTCTAAATACTTTTTGATTTTGAGGTAACGAGATCCATTAAGGCTAAAAGAACTCCTGATAATATGAAAACGATATGAACTGCGACCATCCAAAAAATTTCTCTGTCGCTAACCTGCGACAAATCCATAAAGGCAGCTAGAAGATTTATACCAGATATTGTCACTATTGATGCAACAAGTTTTAACTTTAGTTCACTAAAATCAACTGTGCCCATCCAACTTGGTTTATCTTCACTTTCATCAGCAACATGCATTTTTGAAACAAAATTTTCATAGCCTGCGAAAATTATCATTAGCACAAGATTGCCAACAAGAACTAAATCTACGATGTGAAGAACAAACAACATCATGCCTTTAACGTCTTGGGCTAACATCAAGGGTAGAAAATTAATAGTCTCTTGAACAACTTTAACCGTAATGAAAAATAAAGATAAACATAAAACTACATAGATAGGAGCAAGCAGCCATCTGCTGGCAAAAATCAACTTCTCAAGGGAGTTTTCTAGAAAATCTCTCATAAATTATTCCATCACAAAAAGGTTCATAAATTCATTGACAGTAGTTGACTCTAGCTTACTTTGATCAGAGCACAAAGAATTAATATCACTGCATCTTGATTCAGAAAACTGAGTAGCTAAGTTTCTCTCAAATTTTTCTATCAAAAGAGGGATTCCTTGCTCCCTTCTTCTTCTATGACCGATTGGATATTCCACTTCGATTTTGTCAGTGAATGTTCCATCTTTGAAAAATATTTGAATTGCATTTGCAATAGATCGTTTGTCGGATTCTAGATATTCTTTTGTATATCTGTCATCCTCTTCAATAATCATCTTTTCTCTAAGCTTATCTATCATTGGATCCTCAGCAACATCATCTTCATAATCTTCCGCTACAAGATCACCTTTTAATAAGCCAATGGCAGTCATATATTGGAGGCAATGATCTCTATCTGCCGGATTATTTAATTTACCCTCTTTACTAATTATTCTTATTGCAGATTCATGAGTAGAGATTTTTATTTCTTCAATCTCATCAAGCTTGTCTTTTATTTCTGGATGCAGTGTGACAGCAGCCTCAACAGAGGTTTGGGCGTGAAATTCAGCTGGAAAGGAAATTTTGAATAGAACATTTTCCATAACATAAGAATCAAATTCCCTTGGAAGGCTAAAGGCATTTCCTTTGAACTGAACGTCATAAAAACCCCAAGTTGGAGCGGTCAGAACACTGGGATAACCTATCTGACCTTTTTGTGTTAAGAGAACTAGCTGAAGCGCTCTGCTTGTAGCATCCCCTGCAGCCCAAGATTTCCTCGGGCCTGCATTGGGTGCATGTCGGTATGTTCTTAGGCTTTGGCCATCAACCCAAGCTTGAGATAAAGCATCTACAGTTTGATCTTTGTTTAAGCCAAACATTGAGGCAATAACAGCAGTTGATGCAACTTTAACCAATACAACATGATCAAGACCGACCCTGTTGAAGCTATTTTCTAATGCTAAAACTCCCTGAATTTCATGGGCTTTAATCATCGCTGTCAAAACATCTTTCATTGTCAAGGGATCTTTCCCTTGCAAAATATTCTTTTGAGATAGATAGTCAGCTGCAGCCAGAATCCCTCCTAAGTTATCCGAAGGATGTCCCCACTCTGCCGCAAGCCAAGTATCATTAAAATCAAGCCATCTTATTATTGCTCCTATATCCCAAGCCCCTTTAACAGGATCAAGAACATGATCCGTCCCAGGGACTCTAACTCCACCAGGAACAGTCGTACCTTCCACATAAGGTCCCAATAAATTTCTACAATCATTAAAAGTTAGAGCCAGTAGTCCACATCCCAGCGTGTCCATTAAGCAGTACCTTGCTGTGTTATAGGCTTCGGAACTTTCTATCTCCTTATCAATTACATAGTCTGCTATCTTTGTGAGTACGTCATCCGGTTGAGGACGTACGTTTGTTTCAACGTTTCCTGACATATCTAATCCCTCTAATTATCTATCTGACATATCGACCCAAACTGAGTTATCAGGACCGATATACTCTTCACTAGGTCGAATAATTCTATTATCTGCTCTTTGTTCAATTATGTTGGCTGCCCAACCCGAAGTTCTTCCAATAACAAATAAAGGAGTAAAGATGGCTGTGGGTATACCTAAATAATTGTAGGCTGAAGCCATAAAAAAATCTGTATTTGCGAACATACCTTTCTCTTCATCCATGACTCTCTCAATTTCTTCAGATACATCATATAAAGTTGTATCACCATTCAATTTTGAAAGTTTTTCAGACCATAACTTAATGATTGCGTTTCTAGGATCCTCTGAACTGTATACCGCATGGCCAAAACCCATAATTTTTTCTTTCTTAGCTAATAACTCCAAAACTCCCTCTTTAGCTTCTTCTATAGAAGAGTACTTTTCAATCATTTCCATAGCAGCTTCATTTGCACCGCCATGCAAGGGTCCCCTTAGTGTTCCAATGGCTCCGGTGATACAAGAGTGCATATCTGAAAGTGTTGATGCACAAGTTCTAGCAGTGAATGTTGATGCATTGAATCCGTGCTCGGCATAAAGGATTAAAGATACATCCAGCGCTCTAGAATGATCATCTGACGGCTCTTTTCCCGTGAGTAATGATAGAAACTGTCCACCTATAGTTGGATGATCTGTTTGCGTTTCAATTCTCACACCATCGTGGGAAAATCTATACCAATAAGTAACTATCGAAGCGAAAGAAGCTAAAATTCTATCTGCTGTTTCATTTTGATTTGAGAAATCTCCCTCAGGTTCCAAATTTCCCAACATGGAACATCCAGTTCTCATTACGTCCATTGGATGGGCATCTGCAGGAATTCTCTCTAATACTTCTTTGAGTTCTGAAGGTAGAAACCTATATTTTTTCAATTTAGAAGTATAGTCATCGAACTGTGACTGAGACGGCAAATTGCCATACAGGAGCATATAAGCAACCTCTTCAAACGAAGCCTTTTCAGCAAGCTCTTCAATGGCATAACCTCTGTAGGTTAATCCTTTTCCCTCTTTACCTACAGTTGAAAGAGCAGTTTTTCCTGCTACTTGACCCCTTAAACCTGCTCCTTCTAATTTTTTCTCGCCCATTTCAATTCCTAGTCTATTTTTTAAATAACTCGTCCAATTTATTCTCGAACGAATGATAATCTAGTACGTCATAAAGTTCATCTCTAGTTTGCATATTTTTTAAGAGGTTTTGCTGATTATCAGCCTTGTGAATCTCTCTAAAAACTTCCTCAGCTGCCTTACTCATTGCTCGAAATGCAGATAAAGGATAAAGAACCATATCTACGCCTGACTCTCCTAACTCTTGGCAGCCAAAAAGAGGAGTTTTTCCAAACTCGGTAATATTTGCCAAAATTGGTATATTGATGTGTTTTTTTAGTTCTAAATATTGATTGAGCTCTATGAAGGCTTCAGGGAAAAGTGCATCAGCTCCGGCTTCTTGATAGGCTAAAGCTCTTTCAATCGCTCCCTCTAAACCTTCATTTGCTAAAGCATCAGTCCTTGCCATCACAACAAAATCATCATCTGTTTTTGCATCTATAGCAGCCTTTATTCTGTCAATCATTTCTCCAGTTGAGACAATCTCTTTGTTTGGTCTATGTCCACATCTTTTCTGAGCAACTTGATCTTCTATATGCAATCCGCCTGCTCCTGATCGGGTCAACGACTTTACTGTACGGGATATATTGAAAGCCCCACCCCAACCTGTATCTGCATCAACGAGTAATGGCAAAGAAGTCACATTAGTAATTCTTTCTACATCAATTAATACATCTTGAAGCGAAGAGATACCCAAATCAGGGACGCCGAGACTCGAAGCTGCAACACCTCCACCTGATAAATAAATAGCTTTATGACCTTCCTTTTGAGCAAGCAAAGCAGAATATGCATTTATAGTTCCCACTATCTTTAAGGGATTATGGGATGCTATGGCTTGTCTGAGTTTTTTACCTTGGGAATTGCTCATTTAGTTACCTCCCTACAAAACTAGATTCAGAAGTTAGAACTGCTCTGAGCTCATCATGACTTTCAACGCCACTGATTTCAGAAAATTCTTCTCTTATATGTTTAGGAGCCTGAAAAAAGACACCCAAGTCAGCCTCTTGAAGCATTTGAATATCATTATAGGAATCTCCAGATGCGAAAACTTTAAATTTCATCTCTTTCAATGATTGTACAACCTTTTTCTTATTCTCCTTCTGTCTCAGCGTATATCCCTTAAGCTGATTATTTTCAATTTCAAGATAATGACAATTTATTGAGGGAGTTCCTAGTTTTCTAATCATAGGCCAAGCTAATTCATAAAAAGAATCAGAGACAATGGTCAGCTGAAAGTTGTCTTTTACCCAATCAACAAAGTCCTTTGCACCTTCAAAAGGTTCCATTTCATTTACTAGGGATTGAATTTCAGAGAAAGAAAGACCAATTGACTTAACCAAATTGATTCTCATATCCATTAACTCTGAATAATCCTTGAGATCTTGAGTTGTTAAATTGAACTCATCCTCTCCTGTATATTCAGCAACTTTAGCCCAAATTTCTGGAATTAATACACCTTCAAGATCAAGACAGACATGTTCCATTTATAGAGTCACCTAGTAGTTGATTGGACTCAGAATTATACATTTTTTGCATTTAATTTCTTTAATTTATATTCACAACATGGCCAGTAAGTACCTCTTTACTGGCTGAGATACAGTTTTCTATTTGATCATCAAAAAAAATATCAGCCTCAAAAGCCTTTAAAAAATCCCTTTTATCCATTCCCTCTAAAAAAATAGACTCATCTATTCTAATTCCCCAATTTCTCAATGTTTTGATTACTCTTTTGTGAGAAGGTGATGAACGAGCTGTTACCAAAGCGATTCTTATAGGACAATCAATATGTGGAAAATTTTTCTGAATATTAAAAACCTCATTAAGGAAAGATGCAAAAGGACCCTTACTTAAAGGTTTATTAGCGTTTTCAGATTCATGTTTATTGAACGCATCAAGGCCAAAGTGATCGTAAATGATTTGAGATTCATCTGAGAAAATTACTGAATCACCATCGAAAGCTATTTTTAGCTGGTTAGATTTAATACTTTTACCTTTAGATCTTAAAATTTTGGCAGAAGCTATTCCGCAGCCAAGAGAAGATCTACAATCTGCCAATTCAGTCGATAAAAACAGATTTGCACCAAATGAATTTGCATATTTATGAGGACTACTTCCACTACAAAATGCTGCTTTCTTAATGTTAAGTCCATGGTATTGAATAGAATTGAATATTCTAAGTCCTGTATCAGCAGAATTTCTGCTAAGTAAGAAAACCTCAACAAGTTTTTTTTCACAAAGATCATTAAATTTCAATAGTTTATGAACTAAAGGAAAAGCCTGTCCCTTTTCTAAGGGAATGTTTTCTCTAGAAATTTGATAATCTCTGTATGCTTTTAAGCCAAACTTTTCATAAACTTTATGACTTTCATCTAAGTCAAAGAGTGCTCTTGAAGTGATTCCTATTTTCAACATGTTTACAATTTCCTTAGTACTGTATATAATTACAGTGAAATTGTAAGACAAAGCAACGACAAAATCTGTCGCATTGAATATGAAAAAATTAACAAATAGGCAGGAAGAGATTCTCAATTTAATTAAAGATCATATATCTGATTTTGGTTTTCCTCCAACTAGAGCAGATATATCTAAAGCTTTGGGCTTTAAATCACCGAATGCTGCCGAGGAGCATTTAAGGGCGATAGAAAAAAAAGGATTTATAAAGATTTTATCTGGAGCTTCTAGAGGAATAGTTCTTAATGAGGCAAATAATGACGAAATCCCTGTGATAGGTTTAGTTGCAGCTGGAGGACCTATCTTGGCAGTAGAAAATATTGAAAAAACTATTCCAAGAACGCAAAACCTATTTTCAAAAGATATAGATTTTTATTTAAGAGTTAAAGGCAATAGCATGATTGATGTTGGTATTTATGAAGAAGATCTCATAGGTGTCAATAAATCCAATACTCCCAAAGTAGGCTCTATTGTTGTCGCAAGAATTGATGATGAGGTGACCGTAAAAACACTTGTTGAATTGACAAAAAATAGAGTCGTGTTAAGACCTGAAAATAAAAATCTTTCAGATATTGAGTTAAATCCTATGGAAGACGAAATCGTATTTGAAGGTTCTTGCGTTGCACTTGTAAGAGAGAATATTTAAATAACTTTAGATTCCTCTAGGGAAACAAATTTTTCGCCTTTTTTAAGCTGTAAAACTTCATTTATAATGAATTTTTGCTCTTCATCATCAAGTTTATACCAATCATTTGGTATCTCGGTTTCACTATCACCTACTTTTAAGTTTTTGATAAATTTAAAAGCCTTTCCTGGCTTTCTGATTTTAATGCCAACAGGAATTACTTCCTTATTTTCTTTGAAGAGAAAACCAAGGATCCTAAGCGAGTTGAGAACATACCTTCTTCCAGAATCTGACATATAGTCAATTGTATTTGGCTCATAATAAGAAACTTTTGGACTAGCTGGTTTGTCTTCTGGTTTTAGCTTTGTAGCTTTATTAAAACCTTCAAATTCTGTGTATTCTCCGAACCTTCCTGTCTTTAAAACAATCGGCTTATCTGTGTTAATCTCTTTAAAGAGTATATTTTCAGCATTATTTCTTTCGATTAGTTCGATCGCGCGATTCAAGCCAATATCTAGAATGAATTCGTCTTCATCAGGAGTTCCGAAAATCTTTTTTTCTTCATCACTCATAGTCCACACACATGGTCCATTTACACTTAAGTCTGCAAAGATCATATTTCCCATATCAGGATGTAATCCTAACTCTTTTGGTAACTCTCGATATGTTTCCCAAGAAGTGTTAAATTCAAAAGGTTTTTTGGTCCATTTGCATTCCGAACAACCAACAAAATATCCCCATGCTCCAGATTTTAAGCTGATTTGACTGTTACATTTAGGACACTCTTTCTTTACGTTGCCTTTTTCATCTTTTGGGAAGATAACAGATCCCAATTCATCATTTAAGAGGTCCAAAACTTGTCTTGTCTTAAATTCCTCTTGATTGTTAATTTCAATATCATTTATCTTTCTATTAAGATAATTTTGAAGTTCTTTCCAGAATGAATTCAAAACCTCCTCATAACTTTTGTTACCCGATGCTACCTCATCTAGGTCAGCTTCCATTCGAGCTGTAAATCTGGTCTCTATAAAAAAATCTTCAAAAACTTTTTTTAGATATGATGTCAAAACTCGACCCAAATCTGAGGGGATAATGGATTTTGCGCCGTAAGCATATTTTTTTGTCCTTAACCCCTTCACTATTGTTGCGTATGTTGATGGTCTTCCGATACCCTCTTCCTCCATTTTCTTTATAAGAGAAGCCTCGGAGTATCTATTTGGGGGAGAAGAAAATTTTTGCTCGTAAGAATTACTTAACATGTCTAGAGGCATTCCTTCACTTAAATCTTCTGGAAAGAAGGAGTCTTCCTTTTCACTAGCACTGATCAAAATCTCAAAACCTTGAAAAATATTTTTTCTTGATGAGGCTCTAAACTCATATTTTCCATCCGAAGAAGAAATAACCAAAGTCTTGCGTTCATACTTGGAACTCTCCATTTGAGATGCAACTGTCCTATTCCAGATTAATTCATATAGTTTTGCCTCGTCAGCATTAAGGATTGTATCTTTTGGTGTTTTGAAAATATCTGTTGGTCTAATTGCCTCATGTGCTTCTTGAGAATTTTGAACTTTAGATTTAAATATTCTTGTTTCTTTTGAAAGATAAGTTTTCGCATAATTTGAACGAATGAAATTCCTGATCTCTTCCAAAGGTGGGGGGCCAGGATTTTCTTCAGAAAATGGTTCTCCTGTATTTGGTGAAGTACTGATTGATATACCATCAGTCCTCAAATAAGTTATAAAACCACCTTCATAGAGCTTTTGAGCAGACTGCATTGTTCTATCAGCTGTAAAACCTAAACTACTTGCTGCTGCCATCTGGAGTGTAGAAGTTCTGAATGGTGGTTTTGGATTGCTAGTTTGTGACCTAGACTCTACTGCTTTAAGAAAAAAAGTCGAATTCTTCAATTCTTTTTCAACTTGCTCAACTTCCAGCTCATTCTTTAATGGTTCTTTGCTGATATTTCTTTCAAGAATTGAATTTAAATTAGCCTTGAAAGCTGTGCCATTAAAATCGAAGGTAGACTCAAATGGCCAAAATTCTTCAGGAATATGAAGATCTCTTTGATCTTCTTTCTCGCAAATAATTCTGAGTGTTGGTGATTGGACTCTTCCAGCAGATTTTGCCCTAGAAATATGCCTCCAGAGTAAAGGAGAGACTTTAAAACCAATTAGATGATCAAGTATCCTTCTAGCTAAGTAAGCATCAACCAAATCTTGATCAATTTCTCGTGGAGATTCAATGGCAGCTTTTACTGCTGAAGATGTTATTTCATTAAAAGTAACCCTTTTTACATCAACATTTTCAACAAGCTTTTTTGCCCTAAAATCACTTAGTAAGTGCCATGCTATGGCTTCACCCTCTCTATCGGGATCAGTCGCAAGGTAAAGAAGATCTACCTCTTTGCAAATTGCTCGAAGGTCTTTCATTACCTTTTTTCCCTTTGTTGAAAATTCCCACTTTAGGTTTTTCCAATCATTTGGATCTACAGCATTTTCTTTATCTGCTAAATCACGAACATGACCAACGCAAGCCTCGACTTTCCATTCATTATCGGGAAAGTTTGAAGACAAAAAACTTTTAATTTTTTTTGCTTTCGCTCCTGATTCTACTATGACTAGAGACTTCATATTAAATTTCTGAAAAGTTAAGATCCTTTACAGTATAAAGTTCAACTTATGACTATCTGTCAAGTAAATATTGAAATTAATTTTTATTTAAGACATCTTTGACTAGCTTTGGTCCTTCAAAGATAAATCCACTATAAATTTGAACTAAGTCCGCTCCTGAAGTGATTTTTTCATAAAAATCCTGTGCATTCATAACACCACCTGAAGCTATTATTGGCAAGTCAGAGCCAATTAATTTTCTAGCTTCAATCAGTTTCTCAGTAGATAATTTGAAGAGTGGAGATCCACTTATACCTCCTCTACCTTTTTCATCCTCATGCTGAATAGTTGTATTAGTGCTGATGATGCCATCTATATTATGCTCTTGAATTAGATCACATATATCCTTCATTCCCCTTGAGTCTTCATCTGGGCTTAATTTAATAAAGATAGGTTTGTAACCAAAGGTATTGGCAAGCGATCTCTGTTTATTTTTAATTTCAATCAATAGTTTGCCTAAAACAGCTTTTTCTGAAAGCGCTCTCAGACCTTTAGTATTTGGTGATGATATATTTACAGCTAAATAATCTGAAAATTCATAAACTTTTTCCATACATTCTAAATAATCTTTGTAGGCAAGTTCATTGGGGGTATCGAAGTTTTTTCCAAGACTAACCCCAATCACGATATTTGTTTTTCTTGTTTTAAGTCTTTTTACAAGCTTATCTACACCTTTATTATTGAAACCTAACCTATTTAGTATTGACTTGTCTTTCCTATTTCTGAATATCCTGGGTTTAGCATTTCCCTTTTGAGGCCTAGGGGTCACTGTACCAACCTCAATGAATCCTACGCCCAAACTAGCAAGACAATCAATGTATTCACCATTTTTATCAAGACCAGCTGCAAATCCTAGCCTATTCGATAATTTTGGCATTTTTAGCTTTTCTTGAAGATTTGATAGATTATTTACATCATTTTTGAGAGAAACTTGATTTCCAACGAAATATCTAAGAATTCCCAAATTATAGAGTATCTTTAGTCCATTTAGTGCTATAGAGTGGGAAAGTTCGCTGGGGAGATAGTGCAGAAATTTTGTAGCAAATGAAATCAGTTTCATCTTTTTGTTTTAAATCTAGATTTTACACCAATGTCAGTCCAAAATGTGTTCATAATTGTCTTAAAAAAATTAAAATAAAATTTTATTGACATGATGGCGTTATTTGGACTTTAATACGCATGTAGTTCCCAATACCTATACAAATTGGACAAAAATTAATTTAAACAGACAGGTTTACAATGAAAAAACTTACAAAAAATATACTCGCAGGACTTTCTGGTATAGCTCTTGTTTTGTTTCCACAGCTTGGTTTAACTGAAAGTGAAAATAACACTTCAGATGAAAGTGGAAGCGCCGCTGGAGATTCAGCAACAGGTTCTGCCATTGGTGGAGTGAGTGCTGGTACCATTGCAGCGGTTGTGGCGATTGCTGCAGCAGCAGCTGCAATTTCAGACAGTGGATCAGGCGGTGGAGCTATTACGCCTACGCCTACACCAACTCCTACGCCGACGCCTACGCCGACGCCTACACCAACTCCAACTCCTACTCCTACGCCGACGCCTACGCCGACGCCTACTCCTACTATAGAGGAGTATGAATATGAGTATGATGTTGACGTGGATGTAGCGGCCGTGACAGGAACTGCAACTGCAACATCAACTGCAACAAGAACTACCGCTTCAGCTACAAGAACAACTGGAGCAACTACTACTCGTATAGGTGAAGCCGGTGGCTATAGCCCTTTCGAAACAGTAGGTGGTGTTTCTTACTACTATGTCGTTGAAGAGTATGAGCCGGTCGAAGAGTATGAAGTAGAAAATGATGTTACTGTGACTGTAACACCTGCTACAACTGTTACTGCTACAGCAACGGCTACTGCTACAAGAGAAGTAAATTAATTAATTTAATTTTGTCCTACAAAAGCCCCGCTTAGCGGGGCTTTTTTTTATACCAATATTCTTTCTATACTTAAAGAAAAAATTAGGTATTAAACAGAAATTGAATCTCCTAAAATTCTACTGGAAATTTTAAAAAAAATTGAGGTGGATTCTAACTAAGTTGATAATCTTCACGTTCAATGAGTCTTAAAACTTAGTTTGTATAGGATTTTATTTCATCTTAATGAGCGTCTCATGGTCTTTTAATTGGAAATAAAATAAAATTTTTATAGTGGTTTTTTTGCTACTCGGTAATGTATTGGAGGTAACTTTGGTGAAACATATTGAGTAGATTTCCAAACAAAATTATTATTATCGATCCAATATTCATTGGTTTGAGACCACGCTATAGTTTCAGATTCTATTTGCTCTTCTACTAACTGAAGATTCTTGTTACTGAAAACTAACTCTACGTCAAATTTGCCATTTTCCTCGTAGATTGAAGTTACTTTTAAATTATCAAGTCTTGGATTTCTAAAAGATAAATAAGATGTATAGGTTTGTTCGTAGAGGTTTTGACTCCATTTAAAAGGTGAATCAAATCTTGAAAATAGATTATTAGGAAGACCTTCTGTCTTAACTATTTTTCCTTCTTTAAGAACCAAATAAACACCATCAGCACTTACCCATGTGTATTCATCTCCATTTACACCCTCCAGAATCATTAGTGCAGTTGGTCCTTTTCCAATTTTTACAAGCATAGAAGCATATGGAATATTTGCGATGAGATTTTTATCAATTTCATTATTATCCCCAAATATGGCAAGTTTTATTGAATTAAATGCCGCTCCATAACCGGGTGCTATCCTACTAGTGTCAATGGCAGAGCAAGAAGCAAATAAAATAATGGCAAGTGTATTTAATAAATACTTCATCTTATTTTAATAAATTATCCCAATCACGAATCATAGAATCTCTATTTTGATCTCCAACTATTGAAATTAAAGTATTATGTTGTTGTAGCTTCGCAGCACCATCTTTAGTTAGAGGATGTAAACCAAAAGAGATAATACCGGTGCTAAAGTCAGCATAAAATAACTGGGTCGGTATTGAAAAGTAAAAACCTTTATCAAAGCTTCCCTCGCCAAATTCCTCTGCAGAAAGATTTGTCTTTGAAGCAAAAATACCTAGTGAAAAACCCGATTGGAATCTTCTTGATAGATCAATGGTCGCACCCTTATCCCCCGCAAGATATTTTCCAATAAGAAGCTGCGATCGTATTTGATATGGGAAATCATAATAAATTCCCAAATGACCTGTAGTAGTTTGATAGTCTCTGAAGGAAAATAACTGATCGTAATCTCGTTGCTTAACTTTGTGTAGTGAAAACCCTAATGAGTAATTCTTTTCAAATGGTCTCCACAAAACCTCTCCACCAACTCCTCCAAACATTGGTTCAAGATATCCCAAATCAAACCTAGTAAACACGTCTTTGAATGGTTGACTAAAATACTCTAGCTGTATCCTTTGAATATTATTTTTACCCTCAGATAAATATTCTTGAATATCACTTCTCACTTTTGGAATAGAGCTCTGACTAGGGTTTGCAAAGTCATCAAATGTATCATAGATGTTGAAACCTAACGAAGAATACAACAACAGATTTCGTCTAAATTTGAAAGTAAAGTCTGTCTTCCAAAACAACTGTCCTAAATAAAAGCCTTCAGGACCACCAATTTGGTGATTCAATCCAGGGGACATACTCCAATTAAATTCAGGAAATGTTACAGTCGGTTGAAATTCAGCTCTTGAATAAAGTGCATCTTCATTTGGTGACTCTATAGTACTCAATTCTAAAAGCTCTGCTGAACTTAATTTATTATTATCTGCCCTCTCAAAGTAATCTCTACCTATAGAAAATTTAGCCACCTCTAAATCTCCATTCATGTGATAGATATTTATCTTTTTTACTTCATCTGGTGCAAGAGCTGCAGTCATTCTTGCAGTCCTTCCAACGGGTCGTGTAGCAGAGAAAAATCTACCAGTTGCGATAGCAACATCTACTTCATCATCTCTTAATTCTGCTCCCTGAATTAATATTCCTTCTTGCCTTAAGTTGAGATTCAAAGAAGTGTAGAAAATGCCCTTATTATTTTTTACATTTTCTTGCTGTTGCTTATTTAGTTTGGCAACCTTTTTAGGCTTTGGCTTTGGAATAGAGTCATTTAAAAAATTACCTGTCAATTTAAATGAAACTCTAAATTGTGAACCTCTTTCAAAAGCCGTTGTTATATTCAAGTTTTCGGACCATGAGTAATCAACCCCAACATTAAATCTACTATGAACCTTAGAAACTTTTTCGTAAAAATCAGGATTGGAAGTATCATATTCCATTTTCAAACGTAAACCACGCTTTGGAATGTCATATTCTATTCCTCCAAAAAGTGCTGTTTTACCAGAAAACCAATTCTTTACTGTAAATGACCCACCGAGATCAGAAGTATCATTTCTAGTGCCGAAACCCTCTCTTATAGACTTTAGCGGATTGCCAATATTATTGTCGGTTCCTAAAACTCCCCAACCTAATCCTAATGTTAGATCTAATTTTCCATACTTCTTTGTACCTACAAGATATTCAGAGGAGAAGTCTCCACTACCTGCAATGTCTCTCAAGCCCAAAGCTATCGCAGGAAAGTAATAAGTTTCCTTCTTTATTAGCGCCTTTATATCAAAGCCTTTATCCTTAAGAGTTTGATTGCCACTGTATCCAGACGGACCGTACTTTTCATTTTTGATTTCTGTGTATCTATAAGTTGCTTCTAGCCAATTAAAAGGTGAAGCAGTCAGAGTTGTAAATTCATTAGGATAGGAAGCTGAAAAATTCCATCTCAACTGTCCTTCCTGCATCATTCTTGCGTTTGGCATTTCCAAGATGCCAGTGTTGCCATAGTTTGATGCGCTAGGTAAAACTTTATAAGGATAATAGTCATCTATAGAAGCTTTAGATGCATAGGACGCTAGCAAGCAAACGCCTGTAAGCAAAAGCTTATTTTTAAGCATTACCCTTAATCGCTTATAGCAGCAATTGCAGCAGCTGAAGTAGCAAGATCAGCCAATATAGGTGTTATGATCTGTGTTAGGCTTATTGCGTCAAAAGGCCTTGAATCTCTTGTTATTACTATGGTGCTGCCCGGTAAAATATAAGTACTAGATGAAAATAAAGATCTTTTTACTAGTTGGGATTTCCCATCTGGCAATATGACAAAAATCTTATCTCTATCAGCAGCATCATTTAGACCCCCTGCGAGATCAATGTATTCGTCTACACTCAAATCAGGATTAAAGCCTACAGTAGTTGCATTCAGCACTTCTCCTACTATTGAAACAAAACTAGGTCTCTCTGGTATAAAAAGGGAGTCTCTATTTTTGACTGGAAAATTAGCAATTGGATCAGTTTTCAATTTCAGAGTATCTAGATCTACAACCATTCTCCCTGGTGGCTCTTCTAATCTCAATTTGGTGATTAAGTTAGATAATGGGACTAAAGTTGATTCACTAATACTTGACCCTGCATTGTTTGTTATTACATCAACAATGGTATTTTCAAGCTGATCTGCTGATCTTGCAAAAGCTTCCTTTTGAGATTTTGCGACCGCTTTTCTTAGAAAAACTGCACCTTGAAAATAAGCTTCATCTGTGTACCCACCTGCTCTGTTGATGATTTCCAGGATAGTTTCTCCCGGCCTAATTGAGTATTCACCTGGATTTTTAACTTCCCCTGTTAAAGTGATAGATTGTGGAGTCAGCCCGGATGTGAAAGATACATTGAGGACGTCTCCGTCTTTAATGAGCTTTTTTGCATCCTCAGCAAGATTTAAATAAGTCAAACTTCTTGTTGAAGCACTTCTATCTAAAGTGCTTAATTCTATTCTAGATCCATCCATAACTTCAGTATCGAATCCACCTGCAAGCTCAACAACATCTCCAAGGGTTTCTCCTTCCTTAAATTCATATCTATGTGGACGCTTGAAAGCCCCTCCCATTATGACGCTATTTTCTATGAAAGGGATGAAGATAATATCCCCATCTTGCAGGGTTACCTCTGAATCAAGTGAACCTTTCAATAAAAAGTCATAAAAATCATAAGTTGCAACTGTCTTGTTATCTCTTTTGATTTGAATATTTCTTAACGAGCCTTTTTTGTTTACACCTCCACTAATGAATAAAGCATTTGTGACTGTACTCAAACCACTAAGCAAGTATTTTCCTGGCTTGTAAGCCTCTCCTAAAACATAGACCCCAACCGACCTCACTTCACGAATTGAGATGTTAATTTGTGTGCCTATGAGTTCCGATTTTGCTTTATCTTGAATGTATTTACTTGCTTCGCCGTAAGTCATTCCCGTAACATTTACTGGACCAAGCAAAGGTAAAACAACAATGCCCTCTCTGTTTACAAATACTTCTTCAGTCTTTTCATCAGATCCGTAGTAATTGACCAATAACTTATCTCCTGGACCCATACTGTAAGAAGAATTTATTGGAGTATCATCCGAAGGTGCGAAAGTGGAAGGTGAAAACTGAAAAAAATTAAATCCATAAATGCATTCTGAGCAATAGCCATCTTGATCTTTCAAATCTTTCAATTCCGGCTTCTTAACTAGAGAAATAACCTCTTCAAATGCTTGCTCTATCTCACCTTGTAGTCCAGTTGCAACTCTCAGCTTTTCTTTAATTGACTCTCTTTGATCAGGAGGAAGCTGTTCTAGCATTGCTAGTTGCTCTGGGGGAAGATCATCTTGTCCTATTACAGAGTAAGGAAAAATAGAAATAAGCAAGGCAAAAGCAATCTTTGAATATAATTTTTTCATAGTCTTATTCTACAAGTTTAAATCTATAAATCTAAGATTTTTTAGTTGGAACTCCCAGACTCCAGCCTAATTTGTTTCTACATGAAGAAAAGAAACTATGATCTGTGGGATGTATCAAAGTCAGACCCTCATTTGCTTTTTTTATATAAACGTCATTTCTGGAACTTACCCTCATGTTCATATGGCTATCCATACTCAAATAAGCTTTAGATTTGTCGGCTACCTTCAGTCGGATTTCACTATTATCACTAGTTACAAGGGTTCTTGCATTCAAGCTATGTGGAAACATTGGTAAAAGTATTAAGGCATTAAGCTCCGGAGAAATAATAGGTCCGTTCCCTGATAAAGAATAAGCTGTAGAGCCTGTTGAAGTGCTTACTATTAAACCATCAGCTCTTTGACGGTATACAAATTCATCATTTATAAATAAATCATATTCAATGAGTTGAGCAATGGAACCAGAGTGAAGGACTACTTCATTAAATGCTTTATACTTTGTTTTATCTTCACCAATTCTTGCTTCCAAAAATATTCTTTGGTCTTTTATATACTCGCCTTTAATAATTTTAGTTAAGTCAGCTGTCATATTAGAAGGCTGGATATCAGTTAAAAAACCTAGATTACCTAAATTGATTCCAAGTATAGGAACACCGAAAACACCGAAATTCCTTGCACTTGTTAAGAGCGTTCCATCTCCACCTATTGCTATTACCAAGTCACATTGCTTAACCACATTTTTGTCTGATAATCCTCTTTTTTTCATAGAGGATGTTATTTGAGATGAATTTGGAAACACACACTCGATATCCAGATTACTTAAGACTTCAACTATCTGATTTGCTAAATGAAGAACCTTCGAATCTTTCAGAGAAGAATAGATAGCAATACTTTTAAATTTATTTTTTGTACTTACCATTTCTTAACCCAATAAATGAATATTGTATCAATTGCTGCAATCAATACCTTAAAAACATACTTCGTCATTGCAAGCATAAAGGCGGTTGACCAGTCCATTCCGGTCGCAAAAACCCAAGTGAATTGATAGATTAATGTATCTAAGAGTTGTGAAGTCATAGTTGAGAGATTATTTCTTAACCACAACTTAGAACCATTTGTTTTTTGTTTCAGCCAATTAAAAAACCAAACATCGAAGGTTTGGCTAACCAGGTAAGCAGTTAAAGAACCGACCACAAACGCAGGTGAATATATAGCAAGAGTGCTTATGGCATTGTGAACCTCTAAAGCTGATCCTGTAACGTTTGAAGGTTTGAACTGGACACTCAAAACTAAAGTAATCATTACAGCAATATTTGCTACGAATCCCAGCATGACTGCCCTATTAGCCTCAGCTCTACCGTATTTTTCATTGAGAACATCTGTAGCAAAATATATTCCTGAATAAAGAATAGCGCCCATGCTTACTTTGAATGTGGAGCCAAATATGACCAGCTCGCTGACCTTACCCCCTTGCAGATTGCCTAAAACTATCCCTAAAACTACTGCAACATAAAGGCCATATTTTCCAAAAAAGCGGTATAGCAACAAAGCTAGACTTAAGTCATAAATAACTGTGAATAACCAAAGCGATTCTTGACTAATATTAGAGATTTCCAAAATGAGATTTTTTTGTTTATATATTAGCTTAACTAAATCAAAGATGTCTTTAAAACTTCAAGAATTAATCGATACGAGTCATAAAATAGTGTTCTTTACTGGTGCTGGAATAAGCACTAATTCTGGTATACCTGACTTCAGAGGACCTAAAGGAGTATGGAAAACCTCTTCTCCAATTTACTTTCAAGACTTCATATCTTCAAGAGAAAAAAGAATTGAATCCTGGAGAAGAAAATTCGGTAATGAGCTCAATATTGATTCAGCAGAACCTAATGACGGTCACAAGAAAATTGCAGAAATTATGAGCTCAAAAGATTCTTTCTTAATAACTCAAAATGTGGATAACCTACATCAAGATTCCGGAGTTGATGAAAAAAATATCTCAGAGCTCCATGGAAATGCAACTTATGCTAAGTGTCTAGACTGTGGTGCCAGACATGAATTATCGGAACTTAGAACAATTTTCCTATCCACAAATGAGCCTCCGGTGTGCGATATCTGCGGCGGAATTGTCAAAACAGCTACCATTTCTTTTGGTCAAGCAATGCCTGAAGAAGAAATGCAGATTTCACAGAGGAAGGCTATTGAATCTGATTTATTTATATGCATAGGAACCTCTTTAGCTGTCTTTCCTGCTGCAGATTTACCTTTGCTAGCAAAGGAAACTGGATCTGTATTGGTAATATTGAATAATGAACCTACCCAAATGGATCAGTATGCTGACCTAGTTATTAATAGAGATATTTCAGAGGTTTTTTCAGAGATAAATTTATAATCAACTATCGTGGGTCAAAGCCACGAGACCCATAAGTTTTCCTGCTTTCATCTCTTCAAGTGTTCTGTTTGCTTCAGATACATCTCTTGTCTCAACATCCACAGGGTCAATCTTACCTTGCACTACAAGTTCCATGAGTTCTTTCATGTCGCCCAAGGGCCCTACATATGATCCCATAAGTTTCTTTTCAGTAAGAGCTTGCATGGGAAGAGGTAGAGTTAATTGTCCTCCAAATAAGCCAACAACAACATAACTCCCACCTCTCGCTAAAAGGTTATAACCAAAATTTACAGATGATTCAGCTCCAACAAAATCAACTATTGACCTTGCACCACCTTCTGTAAGTTCCATAATTTTTTCTGCTGCACCTTCTTCAGATGAATTCACTGTTGCAGAAGCGCCCAATTGCCTAGCCATCCCTAATTTTTCGTCATCAATATCCACAACAATAGGATTGATACCATAAGCTGCTTTAGCTATTTTCAAAGCTAACAAGCCTAGCCCTCCCGCAGAAACTATGACAAGCGAATTGTCTTTGTTATAGGGACCAGCTTTCTTGAGAGCACTGTAAGCTGTCAATCCCCTACAAGCATAACTGCCAGCCAAACTATCAGGAGTATCACCTGCATCGAATAAATATTTTGGATCTGGCACCAAGACATGATCTCCATAGCCTCCAGCTACATGAATTCCTAAATTAGAATTATTTGCACAATAGTGAGTCATATCATCATGGCACAAATCACAATCTCCACATCCCATCCAAGGATAAGCTACGTACTTCTGACCGATAACGATTCCATCAACTTCATCCCCCACTTCAACAACTTCGCCAAATATTTCGTGTCCCATCGTCAAAGGTTCTCCACCCGGGAGGGGTGAAGGTAGCTGAACGCCTCCTCCGAGATCAAAATATCCATCATGAAGATGAACATCAGAGTGACAAACTCCACATGCTACTGTTTTTAGTAAAACTTCTTTACCTTTAGGTTGAGGTTTCTCTAACTCCCTCTCCTCTAATGGTTTTCCATTTTCAATGACTTGATAAGCCTTCATATTTCTTCCTCTTTTGATGTTTTGTTATTCCAAGATTATATCTATAATCAAGATATTACAAATAAGTAAAAGGGATTTAGATGACTGATTTACAAACTTTCAGAGAAGAAACAAGAGACTGGCTCGAATCAAATTGTCCGGAAGAGATGAGAAAACCTGGTGACGTTGCTTGGGGAGGTAGGAATGCTCAATTTTCTCACCCTGATCAAAAACTTTGGCTTGAGCGCATGGGCGAAAAAGGTTGGACTTGTCCCACATGGCCCAAAGAGTATGGAGGTGGAGGTCTCTCAAAAGAAGAGAACAAAATTCTTCAGGAGGAAATGAGTGCTATCGGTGCCAGATCTCCATTGGGTAGTTTCGGCATTTGGATGCTTGGGCCGGCACTTTTAGAATTTGCCACAGAAGAACAGAAACAAGAGCACCTGCCGCCTATTGTTAGAGGTGAAGTTTGGTGGTGCCAAGGATACAGCGAGCCTGGGTCAGGATCAGATTTAGCTTCTTTAAGCACCAAAGCAGTATTAGAAGGAGATGAATACACCATCAATGGTCAGAAAATATGGACCTCCTATGCAGATAAAGCAGATAAGATCTTTTGTTTAGTCCGGACAGGTCCACAAGAACCAAAACATGAGGGAATAAGTTTCCTTTTAATCGACATGGATCAAGAGGGAGTAACCACTCGACCGATTACACTAATAAGTGGTAAATCTCCATTTTGTGAAACTTTTTTTGATGATGCCAAAGCGCCTTCAAAGGATTTAGTTGGAGGACTCAATAAAGGTTGGACAGTTGCTAAAAGACTACTTGAACACGAAAGAACTATGATATCTGCTATGGGATTATCTGGCGGAGGTGATGGAAGTAAAAAAACAAAATCAGGATTAGCGGAGATTGGGAAAAAATACGCTGGAATAGATTCGGACAAAAAAATTGCTGATAAAGCACTAAGAAGAAAAGTCGCATTACATGATCTAAACTCAAGGGCATTTGGTCTCACCATGCAACGTGTAGGTGAGGAAACAAAAGTTGGCGCACCGAGTCCAGCTGCGGCAATGGCTAAATATTATGGAACAGAACATAACAAACTCAGATACGAACTCATGCTGGAAGCGATGGGCACACAAGGTATAGGGTGGGACGGTGAAGGATTTTCAATGGAAGAGCTTGCCATAACTAGAGATTGGTTAAGGACAAAAGCTAATTCAATCGAAGGTGGTACTTCAGAAGTACAGCTAAACGTAATTTCTAAAAGAGTTCTAGGACTACCTGATAAATAGAATGGCACTTATCTTAAATGAAGAACAGCAATCTCTTAAGGATATTGCCAAAGAATTTCTCCAAAAAAATGCACCTGTTACTCATTTTAGGGAGATAAGAGATACAGAAAATGAATTAGGTTACGACGAAAAGCTCTGGAAAGATATGGTTGATCTTGGATGGTCAGGTATTTTAGTTCCTGAGGAATATGGTGGATTTGATTTTGGCATGGTTGGCATGGGAAGTATCTTTGAAGAGATGGGGAAAATGCTTACACCATCCCCATTATTTGCCACTGGTGTTCTTGGAGCTAGCCTAATCACTCTTGGCGGCAGTAATAGTCAGAAACAAAATTATCTTCCTCAAATCGTAGATGGCTCTATTACGACTGCTCTTGCAGTAGAGGAAAGTAATAGACATTCACTTTCTCAAATCAATACTCAGGCTATCAAAGAAGGAGCCGACTACAAAATAACCGGTGATAAAACATTTGTTATCGACGGTCATAGCGCAAGCCTTTTAATTGTTGCTGCAAGAACTGGAGGAAAGGAAGGAGATCTTTCAGGTATAACTTTATTTTTAATTGATCCACAATCAACAGGAGTTACCATTACAAAAACAAGTATGGTTGATTCAAGAAATTCAGCAAACATAAGTTTCGATGGAGTAATTGTTTCCAGTGAAAACATCTTAGGTGAAGAGAATAGTGGCTCAGGAATCCTTGAACAAGTAGTTGATAGAGCACAAGTTGCCATCTCTGCCGAAATGCTTGGTAATGCTAGCCAAGCGTTTGATTTAACACTTGCCTATTTGAAAGAAAGAAAACAATTTGGTTCCCTTATTGGGACTTTTCAGGCTCTCCAACATAGAGCTGCCGAGATGTATTCCGAATTAGAACTTACCAAATCCTCAGTCATAGCTGCATGTGTTGCTGTTGATGAAAACTCTAATGATCTTACAAGAATGGCTAGCCTTGCAAAGTTTAAGGCTGGTGAAACCAATCATCTGGTTACAAACGAAGCTGTTCAAATGCATGGCGGAGTAGGAGTAACAGACGAATATGATGTAGGTTTATACCTCAAAAGGGCAAGGGTAACTGAGCATATTTTTGGTAATGCAGAGTATCATCTGGATAGATACGCTTCTTTAAGCGAATATTAATCTGAATAATATCGATAAACTTCTCAGTATCATGTCTCAATTAAGAGACAAGGATACTGGCTGTGAATGGGACAAAGAACAGACTTATGAGTCAATAGCCCCGTACACTATTGAAGAAGCTTATGAAGTGGTAGATGCCATTGAAAGATCAAACATAAAAGATCTCAAAGAGGAGCTTGGCGACTTACTCCTTCAAGTTGTCTTCTTGTCCCAAATAGCAAAAGAAAGAGAAGAGTTTCAATTTGAAGATGTAGTTTTGTCAATTACAGAAAAATTAATTCGGAGACATCCTTATGTTTTTTCACAAAAAAGAAATCATTCCTCAGAGGAACAAGCCTCTCAGTGGGAAGAAATAAAAAGCAAAGAAAGAGCAGAAAAGAAACTGCAAGGAGCTTTTGATGATATACCAATGAACCTTCCTTCTTTGAAACGGTCTCAAGAAATTCAAAAGAGGTCATCCAAACTTGGATTCGATTGGCCGGATGTCGAAGGTGTATTTGGAAAAGTAAAAGAGGAAATATGTGAGTTAGAAGAAGCGATTGCTTCAAAAAAAAATTTAGAGGCAAAGGAAGAGATTGGAGATCTTTTGATGATTATAACCAATCTCGCATTGAAATTAGATATAAATTCAGAAGAGGCGCTTCGTAGCTCTAACAATAAGTTCATAAAACGCTTCTCTTACATTGAAAAAAAATTAAAAGAAAATGAGCTTGAATTCTCACAGAGTTCATTAGCAGATTTAGATTTGCTTTGGGAAGAATCAAAAAAATTAAGCTAGAATTATCCCATGGAGATATTGATCGGTTTGCTCTCTTTCTTGGCAGTAGTATTCAATACAGTTTTTTGGTGTATCTTCTTATTAACCATAGCGGTTCTTAAGCTACTTATCCCAATAGAATCATGGAAAAGGCTATGCACTAAATTAATAATTAATATTGGTGAATGTTGGATTTACTGCAATGGGGCTTGGATAAAATTTTTACACAAGCCCAAATGGGACGTAGAGGGCTTTGAGGCATTAGACTCATCTAAATGGTACCTTTCAGTAGCAAACCATCAATCTTGGGCAGACATTTTTATATTACAAGAAATCACGAATCGCAATATTCCGATGCTCAAGTTCTTTATGAAACATGTTCTCATATGGGTTCCTATCATAGGACTTGCATGGTGGGCATTGGATATGCCTTTCTTAAAAAGATACTCTAAAGAAGAACTTCAAAAAAATCCTGAATTACGTGGTGAAGATGTTAAAGCAATGGAAAAATCTTTTGAAAGATATAGTAGGTATCCGGTTTCAATTTTTAGTTTTGCAGAAGGTACTAGATTTTCTGAGCAAAAGAAAATAACTCAATCCTCCCATTATGAAAATCTTTTGAATCCCAAATCCGGTGGGATAGGATTAACCCTGACAACAATGCCATATATAAAATTGCTTCTCGATTTTTCTATCTATTATGAGAGCAATAGAAGATCTTTTTGGGATTTTTTGTGCGGCAGAATGTCTAATGTTAAGGTAAAGGTGAGAGAAATTGAGATTCCTGAAAACCTTCTTGGTAAAACCTACGAAAATGATACAGTTTTTAGAGAAGAGCTTAAGGAATGGCTCGAAAATATATGGCTTGAAAAGGATAACTATCTAAGGGAGTTAAGTAGATGATTGACCTCTATTACGCACCAACACCAAATGGTTGGAAAATATCAATAATGCTCGAGGAATGTAGTTTAGATTACAAGGTCATTCCAGTTAATTTAGGCAAAGGAGATCAATTTAAACCTGAATTCTTAAAGATTAGCCCAAACAATAGAATGCCTGTCATAGTGGATCATGGTAATGTAATTGATGGAGAGTCATTAAGTATTTTTGAATCTGGAGCAATCCTGATGTATTTGGGAGAGAAGTCAGGTAAATTTTTTCCTCAAAATTCTCCTGAAAAAGAGAAGGTTCTAGAGTGGCTTTTTTGGCAAGTTGGGGGTCTTGGTCCAATGGCCGGGCAAGTAAGTCATTTTGTGAATTATGCACCAAACTTTCCTGGAGATCATAGTTACTCTGAAAAGAGGTATAAGAATGAATATGATCGTTTATTAGGCGTGATGGATAAAGTGCTCGACGGTAGACAATTTTTAGCAGGCGATTACTCGATAGCAGATATGGCTTCTTTCCCTTGGATTACTGCTTATAAACGATATGAAGTTGATTTAGACCAATTTAGAAATGTGAGAAGATGGTTTGACGAAATTAAAACTAGGCCTGCGGTCAGGCGGGGTATGGATGTAGGTAAAGAAAATAGAAATTTTGGAAAAGGCATAACTAAAGATGCACTTAAAACAATGTTTTCTCAAGACTCCAAGAGTATTTCTCAAATGGCGAAGGAAAAAGAGTAAGCTTTTATAAATTTTTTTCTAGAAGTTGTATTCGATCATTGCCAAAGTACATATCTGTTTTATTTAAGAAGAAAGTTGGAGACCCGAACCCTCCTCTATCCATCAATTCTTGGGTATTGTTAATAAGAGATTGTTTAGCTTCGTCGCTAGAAAGATAGTTCAGATAATGTTCAGGATTTTCTCCTAATTTCTCGACAATATCTAAAAGGCATTGTTCATCGGATATGTCTTTTCCTGAAGTCCAATAGGAAGCAAATACTGACTCTAAATACTCCTCAATGGTGTCTTTGCCTATGAAAAACAAAGATCCTCGCATCGCTTTTACACTGTTTATAGGGAAAATCTTCGGCCAGTTAATTTCAATTTCTCTAAGCTTTGCCCAATCTTGCATATCTTTTTGGGAATATCTTAGCTTCTCTTGAACAGGATTTTTTCTATTTTCGTAAACACTAGGATTAATAGAGTTGAAGATTCCTCCGACAAGAATAGGTTTCCAGATAATTTGAAAATTTTTTTGTTTCCTCAAATTTATTATTCCTCTGAAAGATAGATACGTCCATGGGCTGCTGCAATCCAAGAAATATTCAACTGATTTCATAATTATTTAGGCTAGCATTTGTTAAAACTTGTATGTATGACTTAATTTTTTAGACACGCTCTAAAGATATATCAAAATAATAATTTAATGAATCTAATTTTTGATAAAATATGTTTCGCCCAAATAAACTATGAAAAAATTTCTTGTCCTAATAGCCTTTTGGGTAATTTCATTCCCCGGACTAACTTCAAGTCCTGAAGGCTTAAAAGACTTTGCTCATAAGCAAAGTCAGGTTCAACTCGCTTCAGAAATCATTGAAAAACTTGAGAGTAACCACTTAGTAAAAAAAGACTATGAATCAATAAGAAAGGAAGCCTTTGATTTATATCTTGAAAGGCTAGATCCAAATAAGACTGTATTTATTCTCTCTGAACTCCCTGAAATAAATAAAGACTCATTCAATAAGAATTTGATAAGTAAAGATTTAAAAGTTGCTTTTAGTCTCTTCAATCTTTATTCAGATAGATACTATTCAAGATATAACTTACAAATAGATTTTCTTGAATCAGTTGAAGAGGTTGATTTAAGGAGCTCAAGAAAAATTAAAAGGACATTATCTGATAATGAAAGAACTTCGAATTTAGAAGAGCTTGAATCCTTATGGAAAGATTTGATTATTAATGACTTAATTCAATTAATGCTCTCAGGAAATGATTTGGATGAATCTATCTCCAAGACAACGAAAAGACTAAATAATCAGTTAAATTATTTTGAACAAACAAGAGTTGAAGATGTATTCAATATCTTCGTTAATTCAATTACTTCTATATATGGTCCTCATACGTCTTATATGTCTCCAAAAAATTCAGAAGATTTCGATATAAATATGAGTCTTTCATTGGAAGGAATAGGTGCCCTTCTTTCTTCTGATGGTCTCTATACATCTATTTCCTCATTAGTACCAGGTGGACCTGCAGAAAAAACTGAGCAACTTAAACCTGAAGATAAAATAATTGGTGTGGGTCAAGATGATGATGGAGAAATAGTAGATGTAATAGGTTGGCGGATTGACGATGTGGTAGATCTCATTAGAGGTCCTAAGGGTTCAAAAGTAAGGCTTCAGATTATTCCTACTAATGCCATTAGTGATAGTGAAACTGAAGAAATTGAAATAGTTAGAAACGTCGTTAAATTAGAAGATCAAGCAGCTGAGAAAAAAATCCTGCCAATCCAAAGAGGACAGAAAAACTATAAGGTGGGAGTTATTGCACTCCCTGCTTTCTATTTTGATTTCGAAGCCTATCAAAAAAGAGACTACAACTATAAAAGTAGTAGCAAGGATGTAAAAAGACTCTTAAAAGAGTTAAAGAGAGAGAATATTGATGGGCTAGTCATAGACCTCAGGAATAATGGCGGCGGTTCCCTTTATGAGGCTAATGCATTAGCTCATTTATTCTTAGGACGAGGTACAACGGTTCAGGTAAAAAACTCAAATGGTAATATTCAGGGTCTAGGAGAAAGATGGGGATACCAGTTCTATGATAAGCCCATAGTCATATTGGTTAATAAATTTAGCGCATCTGCTTCAGAAATTTTAGCTGGAGCAATTCAAGATTATGATAGAGGTTTAGTGGTAGGAACAAGTACATTTGGGAAAGGAACTGTTCAAAAGGTAGATCTATTATCATCAGGCCAAATAAAATATACAGAATCAAAGTTTTATAGAGTCTCTGGTAGCAGTACACAGAATCTTGGTGTAGAGCCTGATATTAACTTACCCACCCTATTCAATATTGATGAGCTTGGCGAAAGTTCCCTCGATAGAGCCTTGGAACACGATTCGATACCAGGGACAACTGTTAAAAACTTCAATCGGGTCAGTAATTTTAAGGACATACTAAGAAAGCTAAGTTTAGATAGAGTTGAAGAATCACCATTATTCAAAAGCATTAAAGCTAGAAAGCAATGGCAATCAGAGAATAAATCTGAATTTCTTGACTTGAATCTAGATAAGCGTATTGAGCAAAAGAACAGTATTGAGAAATTTCTTCTTGCAAATGAAAACAATTTAAGAGGAAGCCTAAATTTACCAACATATGAATCCTATAAAGACTTCATGGATCGTGAAGATGATCCTGAGTCTCTAGATATAGAGAGTGAAATATTAGGAGAGGCGGCAAATATACTCATAGATTTAGTAGAATTAAAAAAAGAACCTCTTATGGCAATGAATCAAAAATGAATTAATAATGAAGATTATTTCATTTAATATAAATAGTATTAGAGCAAGACCTCACCAAGTTGAAGCTCTTGTTGAAAAGCACAAACCAGATGCTATAGGGCTTCAAGAAACGAAAGTTCATGATGATGATTTCCCCTTTGAGATTCCAAATTCACTGGGTTACAAAGCTCATATTCATGGACAAAAAGGTCATTACGGTGTGGCTCTGCTTACTAAAGACGATCCAATTTCTGTTACAAAAGGTTTTGATACAGATGATGATGAAATGCAAAAGAGATTTATAGCAGTAACCATAAAAAAGGGTCAGAAAAAAATTCATATTCTTAACGGGTACTTTCCTCAGGGTGAAGAAAGAGATCACCCAGTAAAATTCCCTTACAAAGTAAGATTTTATAAAGATCTTAAAAATCATATAGAAAAAAACTATAACTCCAATGATCACCTCATAGTAATGGGAGATCTAAATATATCGCCACAAGATATAGACATAGGAATTGGTGAAGAGAATAAAAAAAGATGGCTTCGTTCTGGAAAATGTAGCTTTTTGCCTGAAGAAAGAGAAATGCTCAAAGAACTCACTGACTGGGGATTGCATGATTCTTACAGAACTCTTTTTCCTGAAAAAAATGATGAATTTAGTTGGTTTGACTACAGAAGTAAGGGATTTGAGGACACCCCTAAGAGAGGCCTAAGGATTGATCATATTTGGGTTACAAAAAAGTTAAATGCGAAAATCAAAGATTGTGGTATTGACTATGATATTAGAGGAATGGATAAACCTTCTGATCATGCCCCTATCTGGACTCTCTTCGATTTATAGACGTTTTTTACGAAAAAAATTTGAGAGTATCTCTGAAGTTTCATGAACCAGAGGTCCTTGACAGTATTTAACCTTATGATTGATAAAATCAGAGTCAAGAAGTCTCAACTTGCTTTCAACCGCGCCCGACTTAGGATCTTTTGCAGAAAATATAAGGTTTTCTATTCTGGAATGTATTAATAAGCCACAACACATAATACAAGGCTCGAGCGTAACGTAAAGACTAGTACCCTTAAGCCGATAATTATTTAATTTTTTTGCTGCATCTCTTATAACATTAACCTCCGCATGTGCACTTGGATCACCCGATCTTATCGAAGTATTATGAGCTCTTGATACAATTTCATTATTGAATGTTAGAACAGCTCCAACGGGTATTTCTCCTTGATCTTGGGCTATTTCGGCTTGAAGTAATGCTTCTTGCATAAAATACAAATCGTCCTTCATGAGAGATCTATTGCAAATTCTTTAATTTTTTCAATTGTTATGATCTCTAAGGCACGAAAATTTGTTGCCCTTGAAATTATAGAGGGAGCAATATTCTCTTCATAGGCTTCCAACCATCTGTTTGCACAAAGGCACCACTTATCTCCTGGTTTTAAACCTGGGAAATCAAATTGCGGCACTGCACTTATAAGGTCATTACCCTTCTCAAAGCTAAATAGTAAAAACTCCTTTGTCATTAGCGCGCAGACAGTGTGATTTCCAATATCTTGATCTGATGTCTCACAACATCCAGATCGAAAAAATCCTGTTATTGGATTGCAACTGCATTCCTCCAATGGCTCCTCAAAAACATTCAACTGCTGATTATTCATTTTAAACTAGGGACTTTATCATCTTATACATTGGGACAGAATTTCCTGCTTTGCTTTTGTAATCAATCTCCTCTTCAACCTTATATCCTTTTTTTTCATATAACAAGATTCCAGACAAAGTCGCCATTAATTCACACCGATCAAAACCCATTTCCTTTGATGCATCTTCTGCAAGTCTAAGCACAAAACTGCCTATTCCCTGCCTTATCCATTCAGGGTGAGTGTACATTGCCCTTATTTTTGCTGCATCTTTTCCAGGTAAAAGCATTTCATCAGAACGGTTAGGTGTATGATTTCCTCCAAATAATGTCCGCCTGTAACTATAACCCCCTGAACCAACCAATAAATTATTTTTGAAAATCAAAAAATAAGTACGGTCTTTGATCAATTGATTATCTAAGCCCATTGACTCATAGGAAGCCTCTAATTGATTTTCATTTAATATTTTTCCTAATAATTTTTTTATAGATAAATCCATTAAAACCTGTATGTCCGATATGTCTTCAGAGGTTGCTAAACGATGTTTAAACATAAAAAAGGTACATATTTAAGGTACAGTTAATCTTTACTTACTTGAAAATAGGTAAAAACTTAGTTTATTTAAGTTTGCATATATCTACAACCACTATTAAAATGTTGGAATCGTGCTTTGGTCCTATTGCAGCGATATAAAAAAAATGGCTAAAACGGAGCTCTTGGGCATTCGTACATTAATATATCTTAGATTAGGAAATAAGCATTAATTGTTTAATAACTTTGGGGTAAACATTATGTTTAGAACAAAAATTGGTAGTCTCGCTATCTCTTTATCACTTCTAACGCTACCTGTAATACCTTCTTTCATAGCTGCGGCTGATGAAATAGAAGAAGTGGTTGCAGTTGGTACAAGAAGAGATGCAAGATCAGTGGGAGATTCTCCAGCACCTGTTGATGTTATATCTGGATCTGATATCAAAAATCAGGGTGCAGTTGATGTGGACTATATGATAAGAACTCTAGTCCCTTCATTTAATGTAAATACACAGCCTATAAGTGATGCTGCAACTTTAATAAGACCAGCTAACCTTAGAGGTCTTCCGCCAGACAATATGCTTGTATTGCTCAACGGAAAGAGAAGACACAGAGGATCTGTTATCTCTTTTCTAGGTGGTGGAATTGCTGATGGTGCACAAGGCCCAGATATTTCTGCAATACCTTCTATCGCATTGAAGAAAGTCGAAGTACTACGTGACGGTGCAGCTGCACAGTACGGCTCAGATGCCATAGCTGGTATTTTGAACTTTGTCCTTAATGACAGTGCTGAAGGTACAAGACTTGAGATTAAACAAGGTGAGTACAGCGATGGAGATGGAGAAACTTGGAGAATTGCTGCAAATGCTGGTATGCCATTCACAGATGATGGTTATGCTAATTTTTCCATGGAAATTCAAGAACAAGATCCAACAGCTAGAAGTGCTCAACGTGGAGATGCTGCTTCTTTAAAAGCTGCTGGAGTACCTGTATGGGAACATCCATTTGGAAACGGTGAAGCGCAAGTATGGGGCTCACCTAAAGTAAGTGATGATTATAAATTCACTGCTAACATCGGCTTGGATCTAGATGATTCAAAGAAATTTTATCTATTCTCAAATTATGCAGAAAAGAATGTCTTAGGTGGTTTCTTCTTCAGGAATCCTAATAACAGAACTGGTGTATATGACGATGGTAGTGATATAAGGCTAATTGCTGATGCTGGTCAGGCAGCAGGTGGTGCTAGAACATGTGCATCTAATGTAGATGCTAAAGCAGGTAACCTCGTTGGCGCTGCATTAGCTGCTTACACTAACGATGCAAATTGTTTTGTATTCAATGAGTTATTCCCGGGTGGCTTCACACCAAGCTTTGGTGGTGATGTGACAGATTGGTCTATTGCTTCAGGAGTCTCTGGAACTACAGACGGTGGAACAGAATATGATATAAGTGTTCACGTAGGAGAAAATAGATCAGATTTCTACATCGAAAATACAGTCAATCCTTCATTAGGACCACAATCACCAACTCAATTTAATCCTGGAAGTTACATTCAACTAGAAAAGAATTTCAATATGGATTTTGTTAGATCAATTCCTATGCAAAGCTTTGATTTAAGTTTTGCTTATGGCTTTGAATGGAGAGAGGAGCAATTTGAAATAATCAACGGTGACGTTGCAAGTTTTACAACTGGCCCATACTTCAATCAAGGTTTTGGTATTGGTTCAAACGGGTTTGCAGGTTTCACTCCTGATATCGCAGGGGTTTGGGATCAACAAAACTACGCAATCTATCTAGACTTTGAAGGTGATGTCACTGAAAACTTAGTTTTAGGTCTTGCTACAAGATTTGAAGACTTTGATACTTTTGGTACTACAACTAATACTAAATTCTCAGCACTATGGAGAGCAACAGATAGTCTGAAATTTAGAACAACCGTAAGTACTGGTTTCAGAGCTCCAACTCCTGGACAATCTAATGTTTCGAACGTAACAACAGCATCAATCTCAGGAACAGGTGAACTTGTACAGCAAGGTACTTTATCACCAACTAATCCTATTGCTGTTACAGCAGGAGGAGCGGCATTGCAACCTGAAGAGTCTGATAACTTAAGTTTTGGTCTTGTTTGGGATGTCACTGATGCTCTTAATGTAACAATAGATGCTTACGAAATAGAAATCACTGATCGTATCGCTCTAACAGGTAATTTCAGCCTAAGTGATGCTCAAAGAGCTGCTCTTGTGGCTGCTAAAGTGCCAGGTGCTAGTGATATGCAAACTTTCAGATTCTTCACAAATGACTTTGATACAACTACTGATGGTATTGATGTTGTAGCCACTTACTCAACTGAGTTAATGGGTGGAGTTACTGACTTTACTTTTGTTTATAACGAAACTGATACTGAAGTTGATAGATCAACCCTCCTTAGTGCGTCAAGAATAAATGCTCTAGAAGCATTGCTTCCTGAAAGCAGATGGAACTTAAGTGCAGTACATAATGTAGGTGATTGGACAATCCTTGCAAGATATATGTATGTAGGTGAGTCAGAGTATTATTATGGTCTTAATGACTTAGGTAATCCTGATATCACAACTTTAGACGATCAATCACAACTTGATTTAGAGTTCACTAGAGATTTTGGAAACTACCAAATCACTCTAGGAGCTGAGAATATCACCGATGAGTATCCTGAAAAAGATACTGGTGTGACTTGTTGTGGTGCGATTTATCCTGAGTTTGCACCTCTTGGATTTATGGGAGCTTTCTACTACTTAAGAGTAGGAATTGATTTATAAATTCTCAAGGTAAAAAAAGGGCACTTAGGTGCCCTTTTTTTTATCTTTCATAAATAACTTTTCCACCAACAATAGTCATAATAACTTCAGAGGACATAATTTCATCTTCAGGTATTGTCATCAAATCTTTAGAAAAGATTGTTAAATCAGCAAGTTTTCCAACCTCAATAGTTCCAACTGTATCTTCTTCAAAAACTGAATAGGATGCCCACTTTGTAAACATGAAAAGTGCTTCTTCTCTTGTCACAGATTGTTCAAGGTTCCAATAATCTTTGTAAAAACCATCAAGATCAGTTCTACTCACAGCAGCCTTAAATTCAATTCTAGGATCACCTATTTCAACTGGAGCATCAGACCCACCTGCGACAATAACATCTAAATCAATCAAGTTTCTCCATGTATAAGCATTGTCTAACCTATCCTCACCAAGTCTCTTATGGGCAAAATGCAGGTCGCCGATTGCATGTGAAGGCTGCATAGAAGCAATAATGTCCATATCTGAGTATCTATTTTGATCTTCAGGTAAGATATTTTGAGCATGCTCTATCCGCCATCTCGGTTTTGGTATCAATCTATTCTCTGGCGAGACGGCATCTAGGGCTTCCTGATACCAATCTAAGGTTATGCTGTTGGCTAAATCACCAATTGCATGAGTTTGAATCTGTATTCCATTTACTAAGGATTTTATAAGCTTAGGCATAGTCTTCTCTTTTTGGAAGATTATTAGGCCTTTAGTCTCATAATCATCATATTTTTCAAAAAAAGCTGCCCCCCTTGAACCAATTGCTCCATCAGCATACAACTTTACTCCACGTGAAGTCAGAAAATGATTGGGATCTAAAAAAGGGCCAGTTTCAATGAATTTTATAGCATCCTCCCCATCACTTATGTACATCTGTATACGAATTGGAAGTCCTTCCTCATCATAAATTTCTTTGAGAAGATTAAAATCTGAAAGCGGTGAACCTGCATCATGCAGTTGAGTCCAACCCATCTTAGCAGTTCTTTCTAGTCCCACTTTCAGAGCCCTCTTATCATCTTCTCTCGTTCGCTTTGGGATTATTGATTCTACCAACAAAGAAGCTTTATCAATTAAAACGCCATTGGGATTTCCATTTTGATCTTTATCTATTTTGCCGCCTATGGGATCAGGAGTATCACGGTCAATTTTAGCCATTTGCAGAGCAAGAGAGTTTACAATTATTGCATGACCATCAGCTCTTTCTAATGCAACAGGCTTATCTGGAGAAATTTGATCTAACTCTTGGATTGTTGGGAATCTAGCTTCTGGCCATTTTTTTTCAATCCAGCCTCTGCCAATAACCCAATTTCCGGTATCAATTTGATTTGCATAAATTTCTACCTGTGTGAGCATTTCTTTTAAACTATTTGCACCTTGGAGATTTAAGTTAATTTCTCTATATCCTATGCCTTTGAGATGTGCATGGGAATCTATGAACCCTGGAAAGATGAATGTATCAGTTAAATCAAGAGTTTTATTTAGTTCACAATTGTAACTAGACGAATCTTCTTGAGATCCGACAAATATGAATTTATTGTCTTTAATCGCTAAAACTTCAGCCACAGGCATAGCCTCAGCAGCTGTATAAATTTTTCCATTAACTAGAACTAGATCTGCACTTAAACATTCCACTTGCTTTGAGCAAGAAGAAAATAGAATTGAAATAATAGCTATTGATATAAAAACTCTCATAAATTTCACCTGCCTAATTTTCGGGGTAATGCACCGAACCATTTTCCTTCATACTTTTTATTTCTTCATCTGAATATCCCAATTTTAAAAGGACTTCAAATGTATTCTCACCAATATTAGGTGCTCTTTGAAATTCAACTTTTTCATGTTCCTTCATCTGAAAAGGGCTATTTATGGTCATAAGTTTTTCAAAAGAATCATGGGCAAGAGGAACAATAGTTTCAGTTTGAATAAACTGCTCGTCCTCTCCGTGATCGGTTGTTCTACCCAATATTCCGTACGTTACGCCAGAATCTCTTAAAATATCATCAATCTCATTTAAATTTCTCTTGATAAATTCTTTAGATAGTTCCTCTCTCAATATATCAGCATTGGCGAATGGATCATTGAAATCGTAAAGTTCTCTATCTGACCAATCAGGTCTTTCTAGAACTTCAATAAGCTTTGGCCATTCAACCCGAGAATTTATCATACCTAAAGCAAATTCTCTTTCATCTTTTGTATCATAGAAATCATAAAATGGATGTCTAGGAACCGGTTCATTTCGTTGAGGAAACTCTATATCCATAAGTGCAGCTTGAATAAATACTCCATTAGCCCAGGCTCCATTTGCCATCAATGAAGTTGATACTTCGCATCCTTCACCTGTAGTTTCTCTTTTATAAAGTGCTGTCATTATTGCACCATATAAGGCCATTCCTGTTGGATGATCGCCCATGCCCGGAGTAGACCAAGCAACTGAATGATTATTTGATGGTCTTACGAAGTCCATTAGTCCGCTTCTTGCCCACCAAGCCATAGAATCATATGCTGTGCGATTTTTATCAGGTCCAACTTCTCCATAACCTGTCAAGGAAGCATAGATGATATTACTATTGTGTGGTCTGATATCTTTTGCAGTTATCTTTAGTTTCTCACGTATAGGAAAAGGCATATTTGTTATGAATACATCAGACTCTTTAATCAATTTTATTAAAATTTCATGAGCCTCTTCAGTCTTAAGATCTAAAGAGATACTCTTCTTATTTCTTGAAGTTAGTTCCCAGCAATAATTTTCTTTACCCTCAGGCATTCTTCCATTGGTAATCAAATTTCTTAAACTATCCCCTGCTCTTGGTTCAATCTTTAAAACCTCTGCACCATAATCTGACATTATTGTTGCAGCTGAGGGTCCAGCTATGAAACTTGCTGCATCAATAACCTTAATTCCATCAAGTAAATAATCTGTTTTCATGAGAAAAGCCTTTTTTTTGTATTCATCATAACTAATTTAATAAATTATTTTTATTTAGTGTAATTAATATGTATCTTATGACTCAACGGGAGAATTAAAGAACAGTGTTGCAAAGATATAAAGTCATTTCATTAACAGTTGCTGCGGTATTTATTTGCTACATAGATAGAGTAGTAATATCTTTGGCTATCATTCCAATGAGCGAAGGAACAGGCTGGTCTGAAACGCAGAGAGGTTTAATACTTTCTAGTTTTTATATCGGTTATATTCTGACGCAAATCATTGGAGGACTTTTATCAGATAAGATTGGAGCGAAATTAGTTCTAGGTGTGGGTTTGATTGTCTGGTCTATATTTACTTTTATTACTCCCTGGGCATTTTACGGAGGCTTTGCAGCTTTGATAATTGCAAGAATTGGCATGGGTCTTGGAGAAGGAATCACTTTCCCTGCATGGCATAGCTTATATGCTAGATGGATACCATTTAGTGAAAGAGCTAGGTCTGTTGCAATAACAAATAGCGCCATACCTATAGGAACAATATTTGGCTTAGTTGTAACTCCAATCATTATTTTAAGACTAGGATGGGAGTGGGCGTTTTATCTTTATGGTGGGCTTGGTTTTATATGGTACATATACTGGCAACGAATAGTATTTTCATCACCAAAGGAAGATCCAAATATATCTGCTGAGGAGTTAGAGTTTATTGTCGAGAATGCACCAGCTTCGAGCAAAGCAAAACTTTTACCTTTTTCTAAATGGAGAGGAAATTTACCTCTTTGGGCTATTGCCATTGCGCATTTTTGTAACAACTATAGTTTATTTGTATTTTTATCTTGGCTACCTATTTTTATAAAAGATGGATTAGGCGTACCTATGGCCGCTGTTGGCTTACTAGCTATGTTGCCTCATATTGCTTCATTTTTATTCTTGAATATAGGAGGATATTTTGCAGACTATCTTACAAACAAAGGTATTAAGCTAATCGTCGTAAGAAAGCTTTGCAATTCAATAGCTTTTGGTGGGAGTGGTATATGTCTATGTATCGTTCCAGAACTCAATAGTGTGGCAGGAGTTATAGCAATTATGTGTCTAGGTAATGTATTTGGAGGTTTCAGTGCAGGTGGCTTTATTGTTAATCACGCAGATATTGGACCCGAACATACTGGAAAGCTCATGGGAATTACAAATATGGTAGCTGCTATACCGGGATTTATTGGAGCTATTGTCACTGGCATGATTTTAGATGCAACGAATTCTTGGGATATGGTATTTTATGTTGTTGCAGGTATTACTTTCTTTGGCGGTATCTTTTACTTCCTCTTTGCCAGCACTGAAAAACAGTTTGATTAGGAGATTAAAATGAATGGAGCGATTGAAAAAAATTTAAATGAAAAAGGTGTTTTAACCCTTAAATTAAATAGACCAGAAGTATTAAATGCAATGAATGCTGATTTAATAATGGGCCTTCTTGAGTGTATGAATGATGCCAAGTCAAATAAAAAAGTAAGATCAATTATCATAACTGGCAGTGGAAGAGGCTTTTGTTCTGGAGCGGACCTAGTAGATGGTGGCTGGCCAAAAACAAAGGGGCTTTCTTCTGGAGAAGCTACCTTTACTAACATGGAAAATGCCTTCAATCCATTAGTCAAGGCAATTACCCAATCGAATAAACCAGTCATAACAGCGATTAATGGAATAGCGGCAGGTGGAGGAGTTGGATTAGCTCTCTGTGGAGACATAGTAATCGCCTCAACATCAGCAAAGTTCAAATTAGTCTTTGGACCTAATTTAGGCATTATCTCTGACGTTGGTGCATCTTGGTTTGTTCCAAATTTAATAGGCAGGGCGAGAGCTAATGGTATGGGATTACTGGGAGATGATCTTTCTGCGAAATTAGCTAAAGAATGGGGTCTAATATGGGATTGCGTTCCTGATGATGAACTTATGGGCAAGGCGAATAAAATCGCTGAAAGAATAGCCGATGGGCCGATTGAAGGACTTAAAGCTATTGTTAAAGCACATGATAAAGCTCTATCTGGAACTTTGAGTGAACAATTAGATTATGAAAAAGAAACTCAGAGAGTTAGAACGGATTCAAAGGAATTCAAAGAGGGTGTTTCAGCTTTTGTTGAGAAGAGGAAACCTAATTTTAGAGGCTTAGATCAATAAAGCTCTAAGCCAGCTACATCAATATCTGCGTAAAAATCTTTTCCATAGGCAACTATTCCTATACTTTTAATACCCTCTATATCAAATTTCTTTGGAAGAAACCCACTAAACCTGCCTTCACTTTTTTTAAAGGAAGAAAAAGGTATTTCTATCCATTGCCATTGGTCAGTGGTACTAAATGATGATCCATAATATAACCAAGGTAGTCTGGTTTTCGTAGTTCTTATAAAGAGATAATATTCCTCTCCATTACCTCTAGTTTTAATTTTTAGGCCTTGGTAGTTTTTATCTTCAATTTTTACTTCAGCTCTAAATTGAATAAATCCTCCATTATTCTCAGTACTGACATTCCCTTCCATGTGATAGAAAGACAAACCATCTTCTTCCTTTTCAAAAAAATTAACTTCTGAAATTCCTCCCATCACCTGATCGGAAAACGGTATCCACTTAACTCTTTGGTCATTTAAATTATCGATAGTTTTTGCCATGGTGCTTGGGGGGAAATTAAATATTATGAGACCCAAAAGGACTCTAAAAATCATCTTAAAATTCATAATAATATTATGAGTAAGTTTTATTCCAAAAGTCAAAAAAAAGAGTTAGAGTAAAAGTAAATATGGAGATGAATATGAAAAATAATTTCAACTTTTTGGGGTTCATATTAATTATCTTCCTCGTAAGCTGCAGTAGTTCTGAGGAAGAGCAAATTACTGAGGAACAAACTTTATTGGGTTCAACGCAAATAGGTTTAATTGATGATCAAAGAATACTAGACGCAGAATCTGAACCCGGAAATTGGTTGGCTCATGGAAGGACATATGAGGAGCGCAGATTTTCACCGCTGAAAGGCATAAATAAAGAAAATGTCTCTGAGTTAGGCCTTGTATGGAGTAAAGACATGGGGACAAATAGAGCATTAGAAGCCACCCCTATAGTTGTTGATGGAATTATGTTCTTCACCAGCACTTGGAGCAGAGTTTACGCAGTTGATGCGTTAACGGGAGAGACTATTTGGAAATTTGATCCTAAAGTTCCTGGAGAATGGGCTAGAAAAGCGTGTTGCGATATTGTGAATAGAGGTGTTGCGGTTTATAACGGCAAAGTTTACTCAGCAAGCTTAGATGGAAGATTATTTGCGATAAACGCTGAAACTGGAGAGCTAATCTGGGAAGTTGACACCATTATTGATAGAACTAGATCGTACACCATCACAGGTGCACCCAGAGTTGCAAAAGGAAAGGTCTACATAGGTAATGGCGGAGCCGAGTATGGTGTGAGAGGTTATGTAACTGCTTACGACACAGAAAGCGGAGATCAGGTTTGGAGATTTTTCACTGTTCCAGGAAATCCTGATTTAGGGTTTGAAGATCCAGCAATGGAAATGGCTGCCAAAACTTGGAAGGGAACTAATTGGTGGGAGTTCGGAGGTGGTGGCACTGTCTGGAACTCCATAGTCTATGATCCAGACTTTAATAATGTTTATCTCGGCGTTGGAAATGGGTCACCTTGGACTAGAGATATAAGATCTCCTGGTGGAGGGGATAATTTATTTCTATCATCTATAGTGGCTGTAGATGCTGATACAGGGATGTATAAATGGCATTATCAAACTACTCCTGAAGATAATTGGGATTACACCGCTGTCCAAGATATGGCCCTAGCAGACATGGAAATTGATGGAGAGATGAAAAAAGTCTTACTTCAAGCACCTAAGAACGGTTTTTTCTATGTCATTGATAGAGAAAATGGAAAAGTGCTACGAGCCCATCCTTTCGCCGCTGTCACTTGGGCAACTCACGTAGACCTAGAAACTGGAAGACCAGTAGAAAATCCAGCTGTTGATTACACTGAAAATGGAGCTTGGGTATTGCCTGGGCCACTAGGTGCACATAATTGGCAAGCTATGTCGATAGATTTAGAGGCCGGATTGGCGTATATACCTACTCAGGAAAATCCTTTCTTCTATGCAATACAAGAAGACTATAAAAAAACTGGCGTATTCAAATGGACACCTGGTCAATGGAATATGGGTATTGAAATGAGCTCACTTGCTCAAAATATCCTTAACAATTTAGAGTCTCAGCCTAAGCCCGGAGGTTTTTTAAAAGCTTTTGATCCTCTGACAGGAGAAACTAAGTGGTCTGTACCAATTCCACATTACTGGAATGGTGGCGTTTTAGGTACTGCAGGTGGTCTTGTATTTCAAGGCGATGCATTAGGAATGTTTTCTGCTTATGATAAAGAGACTGGAGAGAGACTATGGGAATTTAATACTTATACTTCAATGTTAGCTCCACCAATAACTTTTGAAATTGATGGAGAGCAGTATGTTTCAATCTTAACTGGTTCTGGTGGTGGAGATCTTTTTGGAGGAGAGCCTCTACCCCCTATTGAAATTCAGGCATCATTAACTTACAACAATTTTGGTAGGTTGCTAGTATTCAAACTAGGTGGAAAAGAAACTCTTCCAATTCCTAATGTAAGAGATAAGACAATCCCTGAACAACAACTAATGCAAGTAAGCATAGACCAACTCCAAGACGGTGAAAGTAAATATAATCAAAATTGTGCCGTTTGCCATGGTTTTGTTGTGAAGTCTGCTGGCGGTATTCCAGATCTAAGAAAAATGACTGCTGGTACTCATGATGCTTTTAATCAAATTGTCTTGGAAGGACTTTTGGCAAGTAATGGGATGGCTTCATTCTCAGATGTTTTGTCTGAAGAAGAAGTAGAGAACATTCATCATTATGTGCGTGCAAGAGCTCACGAAGATAGAGAAGTAGCGCTGGGAAATATGGAAGCTCCTCAGTATACTTGGTTCGGACAGGAAGAATAAATTACTGGTCTTGGATCAGTGTTTTGGGGGGAAGTTCAGGAGGAGGTACTTCAACAAATTCAAATGAAGGCCTCCCTTGTTCCTCTTCACCCGCCTGTACGTCATAAGGATTAGATTTATTACCCTCATTGTCCTTATTTAGAACGCCGTAAGTCTTTCTACCATTCAACCTTTCCCCTTCCTGTAACTTGTGCAATGCATCTTGTGCAATCCTGTGATTTTCTTTATTCCACTTAAGTTTAAAAGATCTTGGATCTCCAATAGGTTTTTTGGACTCGTCTATTTCTTTAATCCAAAGAAATAATTCACCTTCATTGCTTCTAGCTTTATTAGGTTCTTGTATTACTACCCATAATATATTGAAGTCATCTGGCAATTCTTCCAATGTAGGCCAACCTAAAACACCAATATAACCTCTCCAACTGAACACATAGAAAATTGAAATAATAAATATTGATGCTAATTTGAGCCTTTTTGAGAAATCAGTATAAAAACAAAAAACTATTAAAAGGACTACAATTACTACATAAGAAATACTTAAAATCAGCCTCTCTTCAAGCACGTTATTTTCTTCCTAAAGCTTTTGTAAGTAATTTTTTTGGGAGTTGATTAAGGTCTGAGATTTTTTTACTTCCATCTACCGAGAATCGTAATGCAGTTATTTCATCTCCCACACCATTTAAAAAATGTTGACCATAGTAAACAAGTTCAACAGATGGATTCAATTTTTCAACTTTCACAGTAACAGGTAAAGGTGTTTTGTAGTTTGATTTGTAATGCAATAAGTTAATTACATACTCGCCAGACTGAAGACCTCTAACTGTGACTGTCTCTTGATTAATAGGATTGGAAACAACCTCTCCTTTCATCGTAATAGTATCAGCCAAATTGCCCCTATCATCTCTGTCTAGATGCATTAAACCTGAATCCCTGTTGTGATACCAAACAAGACCTCCCTGGGGATCTTCAACCACTGCATCGACATCATCAGGGTGTTCATCGGGCCATTGAATAGAAATTAAAACTTCCGCTTTGGTGTTGATATTTCCAGACTCTTCAGAATTATTTATGAGCATAAATGCTATTGCAAACATAAAGGCGAAACCAAGTAATGCATTGAATAGGAGATCAGTGAAGACATCCTGTTCTTCAGACCTTTGTAATGTCTTGTGTTTCATTAATATTCAGAATTGAGGTGATTGATGGTCTGACTTAAGCTTGAATCCAGAACGAAATACTGAAATTTAAGAATCATACTGGTTACTAGACCTGTTAGAGTTGTATAAAGTGCAACCGCCATACCGCCACTCATAGTAGAGAGAAGTTTTTGAAGAATTTCAGGGTCAAAATCTTTTATTTCTCCTATCGGCAGAAGCATAAGGATAAAACCTATAACTGTTCCAGTTAGTCCTAATTTGAGAAGAACATCGACGGCCAAATAACCAACAGAATGTTTATTACTTAGTTCATCCTCGATTAACAAGAGATTATTCTTTTCTGAATTTTTATCTGTATTTAAAAGAAATCTACCTATTAAGGTATTTTCTTTGGGTTCAATTATGCTGGAAATTTCTCTATCTAAACTCAGAGCAACATAAAACCAATGAACAGTAGCAAGAACATAAATCGCAAGTATTATCATAGAGATCTTACTTCTATCTGATTCTACAATTAAATTAATCAATTCCAATTGGAACAATAAATAAAAGGAAAATAGTATTAATGTCAGTAATAATGACGCCTTCAATATCAAATAATTTGGCCTTTTAGAAATCAACATAATTCAATCGTGGCTTGCTCCATCTATTAGCTTTATATTTATGTCAGATGGTATAAATATATCATCAACACACATGATATTAATACTTATCTGCGAAGGATCTCTTCTTCTTAAGTGATGAGTATAGATGCCACAATTTTTGCAAAAAAAGTGTTGAGCTATCTCTTTATTCCATTGGTACTTAAGTAAATTTTCCTTGCCTTCATGCAGTATAAAGTCTTCTTTGTTAATAGGTTTCATAATAATCGCCTTTTTGAGACACAAAGAACAATTACACCTATACAAATCTTCAAGAATCTCATGAGTGTAGAAACTGAATTTTACTTTCTGACAATGACAGGATCCGAAATATTCATTCATCAGATATGTCCAGCTTGACCTCCATCAACCTCAATAGAGGTTCCGCTTATATAAGAGGCCGCTTCCGAGCATAAAAAAGTAACTAATGCTGCCACTTCCTCAGACGTTCCATAACGACCAACTGGAACAGAAGATCCATTAGCTTTAATGACATCCTCCATATTTCCACCGGTTGCATTAGCAATTTCATTTGCGGCTCTTTCCCACATAGCAGTGTGAATTAGTCCCGGAAGAACCGAATTAATCAGAATGCCATCCGACCCATATTTTTTTGCTAAAGATTTCGAAATTGAAATCATTGCAGCCTTGGTAGCGCCATAATCAATTAATGCAGCATTGGGATATTTTCCAGCTGAGCTCGAAATCATAACAACCCTCCCCCATTTCTTTTGTCTCATATATGGAAGGAAAGCCCTGGTGCACCTTACTGCTGAAAGAAGATTAAGTTCATGCAAATCCTGCCAATCTTCATCAGTCATATATAAAAAGTTTCTTGAAGGCGATGCTCCAACATTATTCACAAGTATATCTACTCCTCCTTCTGATAAAACATGATCTATAAATGCTTGAGTTGAATCTTTTTTACCCATATCTGCTACGAAACCATTTATTGACCCATTCTTAACTTTTGTTGATGCTAACTTTGTCACAGATTCTTCTGTTCGAGCACAAAAGACAACATTTGCTCCATGTTCGGCTAACATTTTCACAGTCGCTTCGCCGATACCTAAACTAGCTCCCGTAATCACTGCCCTTTTTCCACTTAAATCTAAATTTATCATTAATTACTCCCCTAGAATTAAACTCATTTTAGTATTGCCTCTATCATACCTTTCATCGTCGTTAAGTTCATTCAATACAAATCCACTGGAGAGATAGAGGTTAAGGGCAGGCTTTAGGGAATCATTGGTTATCAAAAATATTTCTCTCACTTTTCTTTCTTTCGAAAACTCAATACATCTCTTCAGCAATTTTTTTCCAATCCCATTTCCTTGCAGATTTTTCCTGACGGACATCTTGGCCAATTCAAATACATTTTCAGCAGTTGGAATCAATGCTGCAGTGCCCACCACATTTTCTTCCAAGATTGCAAAAAAAATCTCTCCTCCTTTCTTAATTACATATGACTCTGGGTCTTGAAGAGTTTTTAGATCCTCTTGTTCCATAACAAAATATTCTTCAATCCATTCTCTATTGAGTTTTTCAAATGCGGATTTATATTCAATATGAAAAGGAACTATTCTTAAATTATCCATTTAAACTATTAAGTAAAATCCCAAATGCCTCTCCCCCATCTGATACATTCTTTTTCCAATCTTCAGTAGCATTTTCATTTGCTTGATCACTGACATATTTGAAACAAAAATAATTTATATTCTCAATCAAACAAAGTTTAGCAAGTGCATAAGCCTCCATATCATATAAATCTGTATCGATCTTTTGAGCCGAGGTGACAAAGCTATCTCCTGTACCACAACTTAATCCAGGTCTATCAAAAGAAATATGACCTATTTCATCGTTTAGAGTAATGCCTAGTGGAAGACCTATGTCAGTTAAGTCCATATCTCTTTGCTTGAAAGTGGTTACTTCATGAATTCCATATAAATCATCCCTTGATGAGCCAGCAGTCCCAAAGTTAATAACATTTTCTGGCAGTTCTTCCCTAAAAGCTCTAGTTGCAGAGATAATTGCATTGACTTTGCCTATACCAGAGTATAAAACTCGCCATCCTTCTGCTTGTTTAAGGCTTAATTCTTGCTCCATGGCAACAATAATAAGAGTATTTTCTTTGCTTATATTAGTCTTCATAACTTACAAGGCTGATGATTGGCATTTCTAGTTTAGATGATCCTTTCAGCGACTTAAGCTCAATAACAACTGCTCCTCCTATGACTTTAGCTTCTTGAGATTCCAATAAGTCTTTGGCACATTTCATAGATCCTCCTGTTGCGAGTAGGTCATCTATAATGACTACAGATTTACCCCTCAAATCATTTTTTTGCATACTTAATGAACTACTTCCATATTCAAGCTCGTAACTTTTTTCGATGAGATCTCCCGGAAGTTTATTAGGTTTCCTTATCATCAAAGCACCTACCCCAAGGCTCTCTGCCACTAAAGTGCAGAATAAAAATCCTCTAGCATCAATTCCTGCAATATATTTAGGAGAAAGCGGTTTGATGGCCTTAGTAAAACTTTCTTTAAGAAGTTTTAAGGCTTCAGGCTCAGCAAGTAAAGGACTTATATCTCTGAAAAGAATTCCCTTAGATGGAAAATCAGGATAGCTTTTAATCCACTTATGCAAATCTGCCATGACATTATGTTCTTCTTAAAAAAGGAAGAAATATGATATTTAAAAAGAAATAAATCATAAGTATATTGAGCAGAAAAAATTCGGGACTAAAAAAATAAAGATAGCAAAGGCCTATCAAGATGCCTACGAGCTTTGAGTACTCCAGATGCATTATCTTTTTAGCATCAAGCCATTGGGAAGTACAAAACATTGAAAAGATGACAAGCGCAATTAAAATTACACCATGATCGTATTCCAAATTTTTATCTGCTAACAGAACAACGGCTGCATATGCCATGCATAAAAATTGCACAAAAACATAGAATTTCGTAAAAGGTTTAATGTCAGGATCATGCTTTGTAAATGTTGTTGGATCAAAACTTTCATCTGAAGACCCCTCAGATGATCCATCTGGGCACCAACCTGTTTTTGCAGTCAATACATTATAAAAATTTCTAACAGAAATTGAGTAAGATAAATCTTTAAAGATTTTTTGATAAATATGAATGTTTGCTTTAACGGGATCGAAGGTTTTAATCGCTCCTCTAATTCCATAAACACATTCTTCATCGTCTTGTTCTTCCTGAAAAGTAGAAAATAACCTATCCCAAATGATAAAAACTCCTCCATAATTCTTGTCAATATATAAGTCATTCTGAGCATGATGAACTCGATGATTTGAGGGAGTTACAAAAAATAATTCGTACCATCCTAACTTGGGGATATGTCTCGAGTGAACCCAAAACTGGTAGATGAGATTCAGCGTGCCGACAGAAACCATAACATAGGAAGGAACACCGATTAAAAATAGGGGTATATAAAATATCCAGGATATGAAAAACCCAGTACCAGTCTGCCTTAAAGCTGTAGAAAGGTTATATTCCTCGCTTTGATGGTGAGCCACATGCGATGCCCAAAATATTTGTCTCTCATGACTGAATCTATGAAACCAATAGTAAAAAAAATCATAAGCTACAAAAGCGAAAATCCAAGTAATCCATAAATTACTATCCATTCTCCATAGTGCAAAGTGTGTTTCAATCTGGTAATAGACATAGCCACTAAAGCCAATCTTGAGTATTCCACTAGTACCTCGCAAAGAGCCCATAAATAAGCTACTAATGGTATCGTTTAATCTATAAGTATTTTTATTTATCAATTTTCCATAAGCTAATTCCAAGAGAAGAGCCAATAGAAAAAATGGTACTGCTATTTCAACGTAGTCCATAAATTACATTTTGTACCAATCTAAATAAGTTCCCATTACATCTGAGAATTCTTTCTTATTACACAAATTTTTAAAATGTTTGAACGTCAATGGATAATCCGTTTGAAAATTTTCGCTTATCAAGGATAAATTTTTACTTTTCAATTGATTGAGATAATGTCCTTCCCTAAGGAATTGCGCAAATTCACAAACGAAAGATATATCTGCAATGCTAAGTGAGTCTCCTGCAAGAAAATTATTTTTTGATAAAGAATTTTCTAGCCCATCCATATAAAACTGATATGCAGATTTAGTTCGCTCGTAAGTATATTTTGTTATATCTTCAAGCTCTAAGAGATAAACTTGAAATTCTCTGGAAAAGACAAGATTTGCATCCAAATAACTATCTATTCTCGACTTTAGATTTATGTCCTCACCTCCGTATAGAGTTTTATCCTTACACTCCCTAGCTACTGCACGTAAAATACTGTTGGATTCAAAAACACCTAAATGCTCATCCCCTACAAAACCCGCAGGAACAGTTCCAAATGGATGCTGATTTATGAATTCATCCGTCTTATAGAGAGATCCTTTAAAGCCCCTTTTACTTATCCTTTCATATGACTTCAAGTTGTCTTTATCATCTTCTGATATTGGTCGTGCTTCAAAGTCCCATAGCCAATTGGGCATATTGTTAGGTTTATCGCCAACAACTTCCAAATCAAGTCCTCCAAGTTTTGCAGTTATCATTGACTTCCAAACTCTCGGATTTGGAAGATAAGAAAAAATTCTAATATTGCTCAAAGCTTATTGGGTTTCTATAGCTTTTTTAAATGCCGGTCTTGATTCCAGCCTTTCTACGTAAGCCTTTATATTGCTCATGTCGTCTGAAACACATCCCAGTCTATTGCTCATAAAACAAGAATGGCCGAGCATAATGTCGGCACCAGAAAAATCACCTATCAGATAATCTTTACCTTCAAGGTTTTCATTAACTGGTTTTAATGCATTATTAAGCAACCTCTGAGCTTGTCCCAATACTGTCTCATCTCGTCTTTCTGGGGGTAATAAAACTGTATGGACAACTATTGTGTTCATAGGAGGCATGACCATTCCTTCGCAGTAATGGAACCACTGTAGATATTTAGCAAAATGTTCTGAATCTACGGAGGGCTTTAACCCGCCATTTTTATGCTTTTCAAGGATATAATCCGTGATAGCTCCTGACTCCCAAATTTGGATATCGCCATCCTCTAATACGGGAACTCTTCCCAATGGATGTCTTGCTCTATGTTCATCCGATTTAAGATCGGTTGGACTAAATGCCATTTTATTAAGTTCATATGGAAGTTCTAATTCTTCAAGAAGCCAAAGAATCCTTCCAGCTCTTGAATTAGGTGCAAAATGCAGTTTTAACATATCTTTCTCCTAAAATTGATACCATTATATGCTTAAAAATACTTAACTACATTGTTATGAATGATCAAGAGAATTTATAACTTGAAGCGCAGTATCTGCTAAGTCGGCTTGTACAAAAATATGGTCATGATAGAAACCTGAGAAAACATTTGAGGAGATCTTTTTTTTTGTCAGTTCGCTTGATATTGAAGAGATCAATCCATAACTATTTAGACTTGAGTGAACCCCTAAAGATATGCAGCGGAATAAAGAATCATACTTTATATTAAACTTATCCGCTTCATCTTTAGATATTACTAAAGTAATACCTTCTTCTTCTCTGAAGGTTGCGATGGGCTTAAAGGTTTTCATCAGGTGAACTAACTCGTCATTTGATGTAGTGAAGACGAAAGAACCTTCTAAAATTCTAGGTTTTAAGTTTCCTAAAATATCCTTTAGTTCGAACTTTTCCTGACTCATTAATGACAAGATTCATTATACTTTTTGAGTCTGTAATAGTTATAAGGTAAGGGTGTCAAGAATCCTGCAAGTAGCATAAATGGAATTATCCACCATACTAAGACACCCCCAGCAAAAACTACATCAACTGTATTCATAGCAACTTCCATAGCAATCATTGAAATAAGAGACATACCTATAGCGGTACTAAAAGCTTCTTTCAAGTTCATTTGCCTCAAAAGAATAATAGTTTCTAAAGCAATAGAAGTAATCAAACCATTAATAATTGCTAAAACCATAATACCCAGCATTGGAAAAGGAATTTCATTTATTTGAAAAAAAAGAATAGTCCCAAAATCACCAATGGAACAGCCTAATAGGCACCATAGGGTATTTATGGAAGACCTTTTCCAAGTATGCTTACAGGTCCAAGAAATTTTATCATCTTCTATATTTTGCAACTCTATTTCATTCATTTTTTTCTTTTTTTGTAGTGGCAAATGCTTCAAGAGCTATCTCTCTTGATAATTTCAAATCAACAATCGGATTAGGATAATTTGAACCAAGCTCAATCCCAGCTTCCATTAAAACTTCTTTTGGCGCTTCCCAAGGACTAAAAAGATATTTATTGGGTAAATTTTCAAGTTCAGGAACATATTTTTTTGTATATTCACCATCAGGGTCAAATTTAAGACCTTGTGTTATCGGGTTAAATATTCTGAAATAAGGAGCTGCATCTGCTCCTGATCCTGCTACCCATTGCCAACTTGCGCTATTGCTAGCTAAATCAGCATCAACTAGGCAGTCCCAAAACCATCTCTCACCAAAGCGCCAATCAATGAGAAGGTTCTTAACTAAAAATGAACCAACAATCATTCGTAATCTATTGTGCATATAACCTGTTTGCCATAGCTCTCTCATTCCTGCATCGACGATAGGAAAACCAGTCTTGCCCTTTTGCCATAAACTTAAAAATTCTTTATTTTCTTTCCATGGAAAGATATCAAACTTTTCTTGGAAGTTTTTGTTAGGCAAATCAGGAAAATGATACAGAAGATAGTAAGAAAACTCTCTCCAACCTAATTCGCTATGAAAATGAGCTAAACTTTTTTCTATTCCCGGAACACTCTCTCTTGTCTTTGCTCTATACCAAACCTCATTTGGAGAAATTTCTCCAAAATGAAGGTGAGGTGATAATCTAGATACAAACTTTTGAGAAGGGAAGTTCCTGCCCTCTTTATAGTTAAATAAACCTGAATCAATGAAGTTATTTAAACTATCATCAGCTCCTACTTCTCCAGGATTCCATTCTTTCTCAAAACTTTCATACCAATTTATTTCTGGTAATAAGCCTAGCCCATCAATTGAAAAAGAAGATTTAATTTTGTCGTATAAATTTGTCAAATTAACCCTTCCAGAAGGTAGTCTCGGTTCTTCAGCATTCAGGCATCCTTTTTTATAAAAAGGCGTAAATACTCGGTAAGGAGTCCCATCATCTTTAGAAATAGACCAAGGCTCCCATAACAAAGACCCACTAAAACTTTCAATTTTTATATCTTTAGTTTCAAATGTACTTTTTATCTTCTTATCTCTAGCGATTCTCCAAGGTTCGTAGCATCTATTCCAAGATATATAAGTAATCTTGTGTTCTTGAACAAGGCTATTCAGTATTTCGCAAGGGTCTCCTCTGAAAACTAATAACTTTCCATTTAAGCTCTCATTTAATTTATGTAAAGAATTATGTAACCACCATTTGCTAGCCGATCCCATCTCGAATTCACCTGGATTGATATCATCAAGGATATAAATTGGAATTATGTTTTCGTACTGACTGGCAGACTCCAATGAAGGATTATCATTTAATCTCAAATCTTGCCTAAACCAATGAATTGCAACTCCGGTTTTCATATTACGCAGTGGTACCTCCATCTATCATATGCACTGAGCCAGTAATGAATTGACTGTCATCTCCAGATAAAAATAACAATAATTTTGCTACTTCTTCCGGTTCCGCATATCTGCCCAACGGAATACTTTCTTCAAATAAGCCTCTTGGATTTTCCTCATCATTTATCATTGATACTCCATCCTCTAATACTCTCATCATCTTGGTTTCCACTGGACTTGGATTGACAGAATTGACTCTTATGTTCATTTCAGCACACTCTTTAGCAGCCGATTTTATTAGACCTACTACAGCATGTTTACTCATGACATATGGAGCTAGTAATGAGGCTCCCATGACTCCAGCAACACTTGAAATGGCTATGAAGCTTCCACCGCCTCTTTGATGCATCGAAGGGATCGCAGCCTGCAGTCCTAGGAAAGGCCCTTTTGCATTTACAGACATAACTTGATCGAAAATGTTTTCATCATAGTCTGTAATGGGTTTAACATCTCCACTAATTCCTGCATTGGCAATGAATATATCTAGTCCACCATATCTCTCAACGGCAAGATCTACAGCCTTTTGATTATCAGATAGGCATGAAACATCACCCTCAAAATAACTTAGTTTATTAGAATCAATTTTGTCAGAAAAGGAAATCAAGTCTTCCTCCTTGAGATCAACCATAAGGACATTTGCACCCTCTTCAATAAAGAGCTTTACTGTAGCTTCCCCTATGCCGCCAGTAGCTCCAGTAACAATTACAACTTTGTCTTCCAATCTTTTCATAGATATTATGCTTAGAGTGCTTTTCTTATTGGGTGAGTAAGAAAATACCTCTGATTATAAAAATAGCTCCAACTGATAGAACTATTATTTGAGTCCATCTGAAGAATAAATCATCATCTATTATATCTAAAACTCGTTTGCCCATAGTAGTGCCAATGACAGAGACAATAACTGCTCCAAAAATAAGACAAGAACTTGGCCAGTTTTCAAGAGAAAAAGAAATTAATAGACCTCCAAAGAAAAATACTTTTGCGATATGTCCTATAGTTTGTGCTACGGCTTTTGTTGCGACTACTTCATGTCTAGTCATATCAACCTTCTGAAAAAAAACATCAAGCAGTGGTCCGCCAACTCCAGCTATTAAGTTTGTAAAAACAACTACACCACCCGCAACTACTCCAATGGCAGGTTTAGCAATATTTAATGAGAATTCTTTAGGAACACACAAAGCTAAGTAGGGCAGAATCCCTAAGGCAAAAATAATCAATATTTCACTGGGCTGAAAGGCAATGAAAGAAAGAAATATTAGAGAGATTAGACTTCCAGTTAGAATCATCAAAATAACTTTCCATTTTATATCTTTTCGATTTAACCAAGCTCTGTATCCATTTGAAGTTGTTTGTATTAAACCATGCAGAACCATTGCAGGTCCTACAGAAAGAATACTTACAAGAATACCCATAAGTATCAAACCTCCGAGCATACCAAAAATGGATGATAAAAAAGCGGTAGCAAAAGTTGCAATAATGATGATCAGAAAGATTAAATCAACTTCCATTGTTGTTTAATCGTTGAGAAAGGTCTCTATATCTCTTTTTTTAAACTTAAGAATTAATAGGTTTAGTTTTGTTATTAATTTCATCAGCAGAGGAATCTTTACTTCTTTGCTAAATCTTTCATCTTGAAAAAGATTTTCATACCAAATATGAACATTAGGATGAAGTTTTTTTAAAGGATAACCAGCATTTTGCAATCTTGTTGCATAAATAAACCAAGCAATATCAATTAATGAAAGTTTTGTACCTAAAATAAACTCACTATTTTGTAAATTAGTATTGATTTCGTCTAAAGCGGCTTTCATTCTTATTAGCGATGATTTTGCTGCAGAATTAAGAATGCCTTTTTCATAAAAATTTTTCCAAAAACTCCTATTTTGATCATCTACAAGATCAGATTTGCCATGCAAGGTAGCTTTACTATTGGATTTTGATTTAATTGATTTTACTTTAGTTAAAAACCCGGGCATAAGAAATTTGAATGTTATATTTCTTATGTCTATATGGAGATCATCTTCAAACTGCAGAAGCTCGGTTACAGTATCATCATATCCTATTGGAATTAAAGGGTTTTCGTTAAAACTTCTTTCTAAGTGCTGAAGGATATCATTACTTTCTATATGCACTTCTCCATCATGGACTAGAACAGGAACTAAAGACCTTGGACTGATGCCTTGAAACCAGTCAGAAAAGTTTTCACCTGTTGATAAATTTATCCAATGAGAAGTATAGGCAATTCCTTTAACATTGAGATATATCCTGGACTTCATCGAACATGCTGAAAACTGATAATTAATTAAATGCACTCCCTCCCAATTAAGAACCTCTTTTGTTTTTATATCTGAATTAAGCAATTTCATATACTTATCAACGTCTCAGAAACAATTTTTCCAGTTTCTCCTAGCTCCGGATTATGCCCTCCACAAGAAATAATTTCTGCTACTGCTTTCTCTCCCTCTATATGAAAAATAGTAAATCCATTGTTTTCAAGTACTGAGAAAATGTCTCTAGACTTAATATATTCTGGACTTTCAGCACTTATACCTCTTGCAAATGATGGCCATGTTCCAGTAGAACTGCTAACAGGTCCTACTAAAAAAGTTTTAATTTCTTTATTTAAAACTAGGTCCTTTGATTCCAAAATTGTGGAAGCTCCAATTGCATGAATATCTCCTGAGAAAATAAATCTATTTCCTGAACGATCAGAAAGTTCTTTCAAGAGTCTTTGATGCTGCATGAACCATCCCTTTTGCCAAAGAAATTTATCTACCTCTGTTGTTAGGATGCCCTTTAAACCTGACAGCAATTCATTGACAACAGTTCCACTTGCTCCCTCTTCAGCGACTATATCTGGATACCATTCTCTCCACTTGCCGGCTGTATAACCTAAAGGATGTGATGGAATAAAAGCTAAATGCTCTGCATTTGATGTTTTTATTCTTCGTCTAATCCATTTCTCATCATCATTTGATATTAAGACTGCATTTTGATTACCTAATGTCATATTACCAGCACAATCCGCCATCAATCCTTCGAAAGCTCTGCCATACCTTACTCTCCCTATTCTTCTATCAGGGACTCCATTGGGGGTGTCCAACAAAGGAGGATAGAATAAGTCAGCCATTTTTTTGAAGGCACTCTTACTGAATTCATCTGCTGGGAATGTGACAATATCCTCTTCTGCATCATCATTTTCAAAGTAGTCATGATCATCAGGAATGAAAAATATAGGCGTACTTTTAAAAATCGTACCATATAGATCAGCTATTTGTTCGTTGCCAATCTTCTTTATGATTTCTTCATTATTTTTGCTATCCGCAGTAACGGTTCTATCAAAAACTCCGTATCTTAATTTTAAATAACCCCCCAGAAAAAATTTTATTAATTTACTATTTCTTCCCACAGGAGGTGAGTCTTCTCCTCTTAAATCCCAATAAACATGGTCGCCTATTGCAATTGCAAAATCAGGCTGTTTGCTCAGCCCTTCTTTAAAAAGTTTTTGTCTGAATGAGAAGGGTTTAAAAAATTCTCTACCTGAAGACTTGAAGCCGTCACCACCTCCTGAGCAAGTAAATGCCATGAAAGAAACATTTTCTATTTCCGCTTCAGAATCTGGAAAAGTATTTAAATTCCATGCTTCGAATATAGATTGCTGCTTTGTGAAAAGTTCAAGCTGGTATGATCTATTGGCTTGTAAATTTTCTATGATAAATTGCCAATGAGTACCATCTCTATCAATACGATTTCCTTTTATGATTCTTTGGTTGTCTAACTTTACTTCTAAATTCTCAGCTTTATCAAATAAAGACACAGAGATTGCGATTTTATTATGACTAACGGATGGAAGTATATGTCTTACAATTTTGGAACCACTTCCCTTATAAAAGAAGTTCCCTGCTATGAGAATGCCAAAAATAGCTGATAACTTAAGAAAAGTTCTTCTTGTGTACACCTGCTTAAAGAGCTTCAAAAGCTTGCTTCGTGGCACCTTCTATGAAGTCTATATCCTTTTCACTATGTGCTAGAGAAATAAAATGATTATGATAAGAGAGCATATAAACCCCTCTTTTAACACACTCATCAATCCACTTTATGTGTGTTTCAAAACTTACTCCATCTAAACGATAGTACGGCATCGAAGGCATGCCTGAAGCAATTAAATTAAAACCTTTTTGTTTAGCAACAAGCACTAATCTTTTATTTAGCTTTTCACCATATTTAATTAATTTCTTTGGCGCATCAAACTTTTTCAATTCATCTAAAGTTGCAATAGCTGCTGCCATTGGAGGAGCACTAAAGAATTGAGTACCTGTGAAATAAACTTTTTCAGCTGCCTTTTTTAAGTCATCCTTTCCAACTAATGCTGCTAAAGGATGTCCATTAGCTATAGCTTTACCGAAACAAATCATATCGGGATCGAAACCAAAATGAACATTTGACCCTTTTAGATCAATTCTAAAACCTGCTCGTACGTCATCAACTATTGTTATTACATTATGCTTCCTGCATAAATCAGTTAACTTCTGCCAATAACCATCTTCAGGCAAAGAATTATCCCTAGAAACAGGATGATCATAAGGAGAAGAGATAAAGCAAGCAATATCATCTCCCTGATTAAAAAGAAGTTCTTCCACCGAGGATAAATCATTCCATTTAACCTTCAAAACATGGTCATTATCAGAGGAAAGTATTCCTGGTCTCTCCTTATCTTGCATCCAAGGTGCAACACCATGGTAGCCATCATCAATTTTAATGATCTTTCTCTTCCCGGTATATTCTCTAGCTATCATGACAGCTAAACTTGTGGCATCTCCTCCGTTTTTACCAAATAAAGCCCAATCAGCTGCATCCACCATATCTACGAGCTTTGTGGCTAAATCAACCATTACAGGTGAAGCTAAACTAACCGTATTACCTTTTTCAGCAGAGGAGTTATAGGCTTCTTCAACTTCAGGGTGGTTATATCCGAGTATGGAGGGTCCATAGCCACACATCAGATCAATATAACGGTTTTCGTCTACGTCCCAAAAATAAGCTCCTTCAGATCTTAAAAAAAATTTAGGCCCTGATTCTCTCAGTGCATATTTGTAATGTCCAAAAATGCCTCCAGGAATTACTTTTTTGGCTTTATTGAGATATTCGTCAGATTTTGGAACTTCGTAGGTAGTATTCTTCATTCAAGATTAATCGAAGAAACATACAGCTCTGACTTCTATACTCTCTCGCGGGGATGTGCCTTGAGGCGTATTCGGATAATCAAAGGCACTATGCAAAGTAGGAATAAATGGAGACTCATCAGAATCATAGGTCTTAAACATAAGGACTTCATCTCTATTCATGTTAGGGAAAAAATACCACTTATGTTCTTCACTATGAGCCGACTGACAGATTTCAACAGTTAACGCTTGAGGTTGATCAGGAAGGTAATTATATAAATCAGTTGGAATTAACTCTTTCTCCGAGACAGTTCTCTTGTCACAAACTGCAAATGGAGTATCAATACCATCCTTATCAAATCTTCTCCATAGGTTAAAAACAACAATCCTTTTTGGATTTATACCAGTTTCCTGCAAGAAAGGATCTAAAGTTTTACCAAAACTTGTTGTGAAATCATTATGAACTAACCTATGACCACCTTTTCTCTCTCCTGACTCAGCTTGTGCTTCATTACGAGTTATGTGAGAAAAAATTTGCACAGTATCAGCTCCAACTTTATTTTTAACGTAATCGGACATTTCTTGATAGTAAATTTCAACTACGTCCTTATCGTTATAGAAGTCCTCAACTTTGCTTTTGTGCTCTATCAGTTCAAAGCCACCCTGGTCAATATCAAGGTCCAATTTTCTTGCGTTATGAACAGTCTTTTTAAATGAATATAAATATTCAGGTAATTTATTTCTGTCTTCGGTTTCATCGTCAAGCCCATAAGCCGGCTTGGGTTCATTTTCTTTTAGAGGTTTTCTATAATTAAAATCAGCTTCAACATTCATAATTTTATTAATTTTTTTTTACAATATAGCAAACAGTATTCTTGATTTCACTAAATACTCTCTCTGTATTTTTTATATAACAAGGCAGCATTTTTTTCATTTTTTTGATATTTAAGAAATGATTGAAAAACTCCCATCGATAAATCTGGATCTAAGTTATTGCCCATACGAATAATATTTAGGCACCAAAAAGCTTGTTGTCCCCATCCATTTAATCCTTTCATCATCATGAAAGGAGAGTTTATACCAAACCATCCAGGTCCAATCTGCATAGATCGCTCCAATGTAGGTGTCTCTGATATATCTAGATTAAGCAGTTTGTTAGCTATATCAGGATCTATACAAAAAGGTCTAGCTATGCCAATGACGTCACAAGCATTAGCATACAAAGCGTCATTCATTCCTTTAGAAGTTCTAAAGCCTCCGGTAACCATAAGAGGTCCTTTAAAAGCCAACCTTATATCTTTAGCATAATCTAAAAAGTAAGCTTCACGAGCTATAGTGCTTTCAGTTCTTTTCTCTGCTTTTTCTGGATTCATGCTCATGCCATCAAGACCGAGTAGATGGGGTTGCTCATAAGTTCCACCTGAAATTTCTAATAAATCTATCCCTTCTTCATTCAACCAGCCTGCAACTTTTATAGATTCTTCATGAGAGAATCCACCCTTTTGAAAGTCAGCCGAATTTAACTTCAAAGAAACAGGAAAATTTTCTCCTACTGCTTGTCTTACTGATCTTATTATTTCAATCAAGAATCTAGCTCGATTTTCTAAAGAACCACCCCAGTGATCTTTGCGAAGGTTGATATCCGGTGATAAAAATTCGGAAATTAAGTATCCATGTGCACCATGAATCTGTACACCAGTAAAGCCTGTGTCTTTTGCGACGGCAGCACAATGACCAAATCTCTTGATTATGTCTAAAATTTCATCATTATCTAAAGCTCTGGGTTTACCAAATTTCGCTCCTGCCATTTTTAACTGAACTTCAGATGGTGCGACTGGTACTTCTGCAACAGCTGAAGGAGTCTGCCTGCCTGCATGTGATATTTGCATCCATAAATGAGTGTCATTCTTTGTTCCAGCTTCAGCATACTTACTTAGTCTAGCAAGTTGTTCATTTGTCTGTTGTCCCTCTATAACAACATTTCCTGGTCTCTCTAAATATCTGTGATCAACCTGTACATTTCCAGTCAAAAGAATACCCGCACCACCAGAAGCCCACTTACTATATAAATTTACATGATTAGAAGTAGCTCTGTTTTTTTCATCAGCCAAACCTTCTGTCATAGCACCTTTACATAGCCTATTTTTTATTAAGGCTCCACATGGGAGTTCTAAGTCATTTTGAATAGTAATCATTTATTAATATTTTTCACCATCATTTCGAGGTTTAAAAAATTTCATCACATCTTCTTCAAAGGTTCTGCTTATCTCTTTCCTAGAGAGGATGTTTTCATAATGTGACCTCAAAGTTTCGTCCCAAGCCGGGTGAGATAAAATATAAAAGATATTTGATTGAATTGCCTTGAAAACAATTTCTGCTATCTCACTTGGTTGCTTGCCTTGTCTTAGCATTGTTGACATTATTTCCATTCCCATCTCTGTTCCAGTTAGATTATTGTTTTCCTCCAAATAGCTCGGTCTATTTCTTTCAGATTTATCAATATTGGTATCTACAAAGCCGGGGCATAGTACAGATGCATTAATTTTTGAATTTCTTGTGATTAAATCTCTGCTCAGAGCTTCAGTTAAAGCCATTACTGCATGCTTACTTACTCCATATGTACCAGCTCCAGGTAACAGACCAGCCATAGAAACCGTGGTTATTACATGCCCCTCTTCACCATGCGATGTCATATGAGGCAGGAATGATTGTATTCCATAGAGAACTCCTTGATAGTTTACGCCCATCACCCAATCCCAATCCTTTTTACCAATTTCCCAAATAGGCTTAGTCCCCGAGTTAGCTCCTATACCAGCGTTATTACATAGAATATGGATATTCCCATATTCTTCTTTTGCTTTTATGAAAAGCTCTTGCACTGATTCTTCGATCAAAACATCGGTTTTAATACCAATAACTCTGTGTTGATATTGCCTTAATTCCTCTACAGTTTTCTCTAAAACATCTTCTTCAATATCTGCTAGTACAACCTGCATATTTTCTTGAGCGAACCTTTTCGCCAAAGCCTTCCCGATACCACTTGCAGCTCCCGTTATGACAGCAGTCTTCCCTTCAAATTCTTTCATTTAACCTTTAGGTAATTATTTTTGATAAACATTCTTGAAGAACTTTGTAAGCTTTTTTATTAGCATCTTTAATAACCTCCATGGTGGGTGCTTCGTTACTAATATCTCCCAACTCAGTCAATGCAGTATGGATTTCATCATGAAAATCTACTGCCTGCATCAATTTAAGCCATCTCTGAATATTAGGCATATTTGTAAAGTCATAAATATTTGTAAACTGTCTTTGCAGTTGACCAATTTCTACATAAGCTGACAAGTCGGCTATGGTCATATTATCTCCTACAAGAAACTTAGAATTTGCGAGCCAACCACTTTCTATTGCTTGGAATGCTTTTTCAATTGTTGCTTTAGAAGTGTTTATAAAATCTTCTGGAAAATTAAGGTCTTTTCTGACTTTAGGTGCAACTAAGCCTACAGAAGCCTCTCTTACATTACGATGATGCAAATGCAAATACGAATCAATTCTTGCTCTTTCTTGTAAAGACTCTGGGTAAAGATCATGCCATTTATACTTATCACATAAGTAAGACATTATTGCATGTGATTCAGAAAGGAAAAATTTAGATTCAGGCTCTTCATAACTTGGAATAGTTCCAGTGGGAAATTTGTCTAAGTAATCAGGATGCCTGCTTCCACCTTCCGAGGAAGAACCAGGATTAATTAATTTGAGCTCAAAAGGAACTTTCTTTATTAACAAAAGCCATAAGACAGACCTTACAGGTTGAGAGAATGGCACGCCGTATACAATTTTTCTTTCCATTAAACTTTATCCTTGATACAAATTATAAATGCGAAGCTTGGATGTTTACGTCAGCACTTTTCCATGCATCAGTCCACTTATCAAAAATATCCTTTGATTCCTTTTCCTTTCCTTGCATTTCTAGTGATTGATATAACCCATATAGGGACCAACCATTATTCTGATTCCATTGTAAATCTCTTCTGTAAACATCCTCAGCTTCACTAGGCTTTCCGGCCTTTAGCAATGCAGCACCAAGATAATGACGCATAGGCTGAGCCCAATCCGGTGGTTCAGTGTAATTATTTAAATCTTCTATTTCGACACCTTTTTTAAAGGACCTTACAGCGCGTGAATATTCTCCACTAGCCATATGAACTTCACCCTCGAGTCCATGAGAAGCAACTTTAAGAACTGATGAGGCAGGTGTTGCTCCAACTCTATACTTATCAGCATCTGGCGAAAAAGCTATATCTTGAAGATTTTTTAGTTCGATCAATGCTTTATCCATATTACCCTTTGCTAAATAAGCACTACCTAGAACATATGACCATATGCCATCCAAATAAGGAGTGCCTTGATGCTCTGGTTCAAGTTTTATAATCTCATCCCACTTGCCAAAAATTTTAAGCACTAGCCAAGGCGCTGAAACTCTTTTTTGACCCCCCATAACCATCACTGCATCACCTTTTATCCTATTGGCCATGCTCCAAGCTGCATCATTAGCAAGCTTAAAATTACCTTGAACCGTTGCTGCATACCTTACGAAATCAAGTGCATGACCCGCATGTAACTTGTGAGAAAGTGGATATGTGCCCAAATTTGGTAGGGGCATATTTCCCCATAATTTTGCAAGCTCTAAATCAACTTGCTGTGACCTTATATTGTTCTGAATAGCTTTATCATACTCCCCTACTCGCACATATATATGTGCAGGCATATGCACAATATGCCCGACAATTGGAACGGTCTCCTCTAAAGAATTCGCAGATATCAAAGCTCTTTCAGGTTCAAGAGAAGCTTCAATTAAATGAATATGAAGATGAAAAACGCCCGGATGAGATTGTCCTGAACTAATAACACGTTCAAGTGCTTCAGCAACATCTAACGTTTCGCTTTTGGGATTACCATTCTTATCCCAATAATCCCATCTCCTTATAGACATATAACTGCCTGCATATAATGCTGCTATATCAGGATCATATGGATAATCTTTGTTGAGTTGCCTCATTTCATTTAAGTAAGCTATGTCTCTCAAGCTTGCATCAGGAATAGATTCTTTATCATAAAAAATATACAGAGCCTCGATTAGTCTTTTCTCTAAAGAAGAAGCTCTTTCTATTCTAGCTAGGGCTTGTTTTATTGCTTTAAACCCTTCACCTAAAGGATCATCTGGCATTCTGGCATAACGCGAATTTGGATTTGGGCCCATTGCATGTGCCATTCCCCAAAAAGGCATAGGATGGTTGGGATCTAAACGTGATGCTTCTTGATAAGAAGCAATAGATTCCGGAAAATAAAAGCCCCAAGCAAATCTTAAACCTTGATCAAAGAATTTTTGTGACTCAGGATTACTAGTAGAAATTTGTCTGCTATAAATGCCGCTTCCATCAATTAATTTTGCCAGCGCTTCAGTATCATTCTGTCCCTTCAGTAGATGAGAGGTATTAATGAGAGTGAAGAGAAGTAAGAAGGGAAAAAATTTATTTAAATGTAAATTGAAGGGTTGTTTAACAATTTCCCTGCAACTGAAATAAAAATTATTCGGCATGTAACCCTCTCCTTGACAGTTATATTATCACTGAAAAAGAGAAACTAGAGTCTTGGTTTAACTTTATCTATTAAATCTTTGAGTTCAGGTTTATTTTTAATAATTTCATCAGATGACAAACCTTCTAATTCATGAGGGAATACAAGCCATTTATCTGTTTCATGTAAGAAATAATCTGGTTTTCTATCCGTTTTATTCTGACTAGGCTTGAAGAAGGTAGTAGCCACTTTTATTTCAGGAGTATTTTTTTTACAAGCAGTTTCGAGGTCAATAATGATTTGATCTATTGATTTACCGGTATCGAATACATCGTCCACGATAAGCAATGAGTCATCAGATTCCAGCTTTTTTATAATATAGCTCAATCCGTAAACCTGAACTTTTTCTTTCCTCTCACCTATACCTGTATAGTAAGAAGTCCTTATTGCTATGTGATCCGAGTTTACCCCCAAGACCTTCAATAATTCCTGAACTGCAATGCCTATAGGCGCACCGCCGCGCCAGACTCCCACTATGTAATTTGGTCTATAACCACTCTCGAAAACATTCCAAGCTAACTTGAAAGAATCTTCTAAAAGCTCATCAGCCCTTATGTAATGTTTTTCCATAATGAGTTACCGATGGATGATACATTAAGTAATTGAGTTAAGTCTAAGAACTAAAAAACCTTCCTCAAACTTTTTGGAATGAGGAAGGTTTAATTATGATCAAAAAGTATAGCTTAGTCTGCCCATTATCTGTCTGGGCGGAATGTATTCAATACCAGTTCCTGCAACTCCAAAAACATCAGTCATGCTAGAGTTCATACCATCTTTATCCCCAACATTAAGCAATAGTAAGTCTATGCCCCATTGGTCTCCGGGAAGGTCTAAGCTAGCAGTTAGGTTTAAGATAGAGTAAGAATCTACCTGATCAACAAATGGATTATTGAAAACTCTTTGTTGAAAATCGCCTCTATAAATCCATTCTGCTGTTGAGGTAAGTAAGCCATATGCTGTTTCAGTTATATACTCGACTCCTAAATTTGCAGTGAGCTCAGGACTTTTGGCAAGTTTATTACCTCTCAAATCTTCTCTTAGTGAATAACGAATGGGCTCTTCTCCAAAGAAGTATAGTTCCGCATTTAAGTTATCTAAAGCTTCATAAGAAGATGTAATTTCCGTATCTAAATATGCAACACGTAAATCAAAGGAAAGCGACTCAGAGACAAGACCTATGAGCTCTAACTCTATACCTTTCATCTCGGACTCCGGGATATTAGCCACACCACCTCTGTAGATATCTGGATCAGTTGATTGAAATTGAAGGTTTTCATAATCATAGGTGAAAGCAGATACATTAGCTCTCATTCTACCTTCCATGAAATCAGTCTTTAAACCAAGTTCATAAGCATCAATCATCTCACTCTCAAAGAAAGGGAAAATTAGTTGAGGCGCTGGAGCTGCTCCAAAACCTTCGTTATCCATTGGATAACCAAAAGTAAGATTACTTCCCCCTGGCTTAAACCCCTTCGTATAAGACACATAAATCATAGTGTCATCATTAACATCTAATTCATACGCAACTCTTCCAGTAGTTTCATCTAGGTCATCTTGTATGAGATATTTCTGCAATCCAAAGAAGTTTGTTACATCACTCGAGAATTCATCCTCGGTATATCTCAAACCAACAACAAGTCTATTTTCGTCATTTAAGTTCACAGTTGCTTGACCATAAAGTGATTGCGACTCCCTTGTAGGATAGGCTTCGGAAACAAAACCCAATTCGGCATCATAAGCTGCAAAACAAATACCAGCAAAAGGATTAGTTGCGCACTCAGCAGCGTGAACATAAGGAGTAAATTGTCCATCCATTAAAGCCGCTTGCTTATTGTTGTTTACATCCTTTACCTCATAAATATTATTCTCTATCTCATGATCAAAGTAGAATGCACCTAAAATCCAATCCGTATTTCCAAAAAGTGGCTCATTGGAAATTAAATTTATTTCAAATGTTGTTGTCTCAACTAATGATGTTTCAGGCCTGTACTCTGCTCTGTTATAAGGAAATCCCTTCATAGGTCCGTCCATATGAACATCACCAAAGTTATGCCTATCATTATCTCTGCTGACATATATATCATCCTCTTGCATGCTTGCTAAGATTTTTAAGTTGGCAAAACCAAGATCTGTTTCAAGTATTCCTGCAAATATCTCGGAAGTAAGTTCATATATTGATGCAGAATCTTGTCTTAGCTGTCTTGGATCAGGAGTTGGATCATCTAATCCCTTCATTGCTGCACCGTTATTATCTGCTTCAAAGTATTGTGCAAAAAGTCTGAGAGTTGAAGATTCACTCAAATCAAATAACCAATCGGTTCTAATAGTACTATGATTTGTGTCATCAAGATCTTGACCATTTACTAAGTTTTCAGAGAAGCCCTCATGGTCAGTAGTTACCCACGAGAATCGAGTCGCTACACTATCTGAAAGAGGAATATTGATTCCTCCCCTAGCTTTTGTGAGTTCATAATCACCTACTGTTAGATCAACCTTACCCGAGAGAGCATCAAATGAGGGTAAAGTGTTAACTACATTAACAGTACCACCAGTAGAGTTTTGTCCAAATAAAGTTCCTTGCGGACCTCTAAGCACTTCTATTCTGTCTAAGTCTATAAAGTCTGTTCTTAAAGAGAACTTCGATGCGATAAAAATACCATCCATATGCAGAGCTACCGAAGGAGCAGCAATTGCATTTTGATTAGTTTCATCTCCTACACCTCTAATAGAAATAATTGTCTTGTAACCTTCATTTTTTGCAACGGTAACACCAGGCGCAATAGCGCTTAGTCCCACAAAATCAACAATATTTTTTCTTTCTATCTCATCACTACTTAATGCAGTAACAGCTTTAGATACATCTTGTAAACTTTCAACTCTTTTCTCTGCAGTAACAATAACCTCATCGATCACTAACTCGTTTGAGTATGTGATTTGACTGATTGAGAATATTGAGAGCGCAAGAGAGATTGAGAGGAAAGACCTTAAATTGGAATTTGATAATTTCATTAAAAATCCTTGTCTTGCAACCAAAATAATATTCTAACGTCGAATATTTCTCATGCAAGACTTCGTTGGCAGAAACATTAAAAAAAGATTCACTTTGTACTATCTGATACTTCTTTTTACTAAATTTCCCCTTTTTTTTGAGAATCTTATAGAAACATACTGATAAATCTTTAAAGTAAGATGTTAATTCGATCAAATATTTAACATGAAAGCCTTTCTAGATAACTTCTTTAAAACAAAATCTCATAATACAGATATACAAACTGAAATAGTGGCTGGAATAACTACGTTTATCACCATGGCATATATAATTTTTGTTAATCCTCAAATGATGGCGCAAACAGGAATGGATCATGGAGCTATTTTTGTAGGAACTTGTCTGGCTGCAGCAGTAGCTTGTTTGTTTATGGGTCTTTTTGCTAATTGGCCCGTAGGTTTGGCACCTGGAATGGGATTAAATGCTTTCTTTACATACACTGTTGTTGGAGAAATGGGCTATGCTTGGGAAACAGCTCTTGGTGCAGTTTTCATTGCGGGAGTTCTCTTTTTCATAATGAGCATTACGCCTTTGCGTAGATGGATGCTCGATAGTATTCCGCTGAACCTCAGAATAGCAATGGGAGCTGGTGTTGGTCTTTTTATTGGATTTATAGGTCTAAAAAATGGAGGAATAATTATTTCTGACGGAGCAACCTTTCTGAGTTTAGGCGACTTCGCAAATTTCAGTACCTTGTTAGCTGGCTTAGGATTTTTGCTTATAGCAATACTCTCTATAAGAAAAATTCCTGGGGCTATTATTATTGGAATTCTAACAGTTACTCTTTTAAGCATTATCCTAAATTTGGTTGAGTTTGATGGAATATTCGCTCTACCTCCAGATGTAACACCAGTATTTCTGGAATTAGATATTTTTGGTGCACTTGATATTGCCATGATCAGCGTAATCGTTTCTTTTCTTTTCGTGAATCTATTTGATACGGCAGGAACGTTATTCGGTGTTGCTTCAAGGGCTAACTTTTTAGACGAAACAGGAAACATCAGAAATATGGACAAAGCACTCAAAGCAGACAGTAGCTCAAGTATCTTTGGATCTTTTTTCGGTTGTGCCCCTGTTACAAGCTATGTTGAAAGTTCGGCCGGAATTGAGACTGGTGGCAGGACCGGTTTAACTGCTGTTGTAGTAGGGATTTTATTTCTTCTAGCTACTTTCTTATCACCATTTGCTGCAGCCGTACCAGCATATGCAACTTCAGGAGCGCTTATTTATGTAGCCATATTGATGTTAAGTGGAATGGAAAAGTTGAATTGGGATGACCAATCTGAACTTTTACCGGCATTAGTAATGGTAGTAATGATTCCTCTTACTTTTTCTATAGCAAATGGTATAGCTTTAGGATTTTTAGCTTATGTCTCAATAAAAGTTTTTATTGGAAAATTTAGCAACATTTCCTCAGGCGCATGGTTTTTAACTTTAGTGTTCGTTGCTAAGTTTGTTTTCCTATAATTAGATTTTTATATCAGTTGCGTCATGCCTTTCGAGAATTGCATTATCATCTGGACCATTTGGTTTTCTGTTGACTAAAGACCCTCTCTTAAAAGCTGGTCTTTCTGTTATCTGTTTAGCCCATCTAACAACATTCTTATATGAATCAACCTCCAAAAATTCTGAAGAATTATACGCATTGTTTAAGACTAAAGTTCCGTACCATGAATGTATTGCTATATCTGCTATGTTGTATTCTTTACCACAAATGTACTCCCTTTCACCTAGGTTTTTATCAAGCAAATCCAATTGACGCTTCACTTCCATAGCATACCTATTTATTGGATATTCATACTTCTTTGGAGCATATGCATAAAAATGACCAAAGCCACCACCTAAGTAAGGTGCGCTTCCCATTTGCCAAAAGAGCCAAGACATACATTCAGCTCTTGCTGATGCATCAGAAGGAAGAAACTCATTAAACTTCTCAGCAAGATAAACCAGAATAGCTCCTGATTCAAAGACTCGAGTTGAAGGATCTGTCGAGGTATCCAAAAGAGCAGGTATTTTTGAGTTTGGATTAATCTCAACGAAACCAGAGCTAAATTGCTGACCTTCACCAATATTTATTAAATAAGCATCATATTCCGCACCTGTATGTCCGAGAGCTAAAAGCTCTTCAAGTAAAATGGTAACCTTGATTCCATTCGGTGTGCCTAAGGAATAGAGTTGAAGTGGATGTTTACCAACTGGTAAGTCTTTTTCGTGAGTTGCGCCAGCTATTGGTCTATTGATGTTAGCAAATCTACCTCCACTCTCTTTATCCCATTTCCAAACCTTAGGGGGAATATATTCTGAAGAATCACTCATAAAAACTCCTTTAGATATTTTATTTAGTTGTTTATTATCTTTGAAATAAGAATAACCTAGACAAAGCACGTTTGTAAGAGTTTTTCAGAAATCATATAACGGCAATTAAAAAATTAAATTTACTTAAATATGAGCTCTACTGAAAAAAGAATAATGGATTTCCTCGCCTCTTGGACAGAGGGCGTAATTAAAATAGGTCAAGAATTTTTATCTGATAGAGATTATGTTAACTGTGCAAAAGATTTTCTTTCCCAACACTATGCGTTTGATGAAACTGAAGTGCTCTTTAAACCGACTTTCACAAAGGAAGTAGCATTTAGGAATACAAAAGTGAAAGCTCTCTCATACTTTGTTAGAGGCCAAATAGATGAAGATAAGGGTTTTGCTCTAAAGCCTTGGGAAAAAATTGATTTGGAGGAGTGTCATATTATTCAAGAGAAAAATTTCATCGCAGTAATGGGATCACTTCTTTTCAAACCCATCGATGTCAATGAAATTACTAAAGTTGCTTTTACTTTCATCTTAATTGAAGCAGAGGAATCTTTAAAAATAAAAATCCATCACTCTTCACCCATCCTTTAAACTATCTTCCAGGATTATAGATAGGTCTAGTTATGGAATAAGCCCAGTAAAAAAATAGAAATTGAAGGGCTAATCTAAAATAAAGCGCAAACAGAGGAATATCAGGAAATGCTTCAGGTGTTAGAGCCATATAAATATTTGCTGGGTATACTGCAATTAACAATGCCAAGAGTCCCCAACCAGCTATGCTTCTGGTTCTTGCGATTAAAACGCCAACACCTCCTAGAATTTCAAATAATCCACTCAAATATACTGCTTCCAGATGCAAAGGGAAGATTGGGGGCATGATTGAGAGATAAAACTCTGGGTTAATGAAATGATCTATTCCAAAATATATAAAAAAAACAGATATGCCAAATAGACTCAACTTTCTCAAGAACCCGGAAGGAAGATTCAATGTAAATAAAATACTCAATACAATTTAGTCTAATCTTGATTAAAAATAGGTTTTCTTTTTTCCAAAAATGCATTCATACCTTCGAGCGAATCTTTCGTTCCGCTATTATCCTTAACTGCCTTACGTTCTTCTCCAATTAAGTCTTTCAATGATCGCTCAGAGCTATTGACAAGAACTCTCATCATACTTGCAACTGCATGAGCAGGTTGAGCAGCTAGTTCATTTGCCAATCTAAGTGCAGCTTCTTTAAGCTCGTTTAAAGGCCAAACCTCATGCACTAACCCTATTTCAAGAGCAGTCTTCCCAGAAATCTTCTTTGAGCGCAGGATCATATCCATTGCATGATGTTCTCCAACACATTTAGCTAGCCTTGCACTTCCTCCCCAAGCTGGCACGGCGCCAAGATCAAGCTCAGGTAATCCTATTTGAGCACCCTCGGAGGAAGCCAGCCTAAAATGACAACCCAAAGGTATTTCTAAGCCTCCCCCAAGACAGTATCCAAATAAAGTTGCTACCCAGGGTTTGTTCATATTTTCAATTTTTTCAATGACGGATAATCTTTGGTCAAAAAGAGCTTCCCTACTTCCCTTTCTCTCAATTCCCTCTGGCAATTGTTTTAAATTCATTCCAACAGAAAAATTATCCAAACCAGAAGCGGTTAAAACCACTGATCTGATAGATGAATCACTTGAAAGTTCATCTACAACCTTTTCAAGATTATCCATAAAATCGAGAGACATTCGATTGTAGGGAGCATCATTGATTGTTAATACAGCTACAGCATCAATTTTTTCATAAAGAAGGATTTCTGACATATTAACTCCAGTTGGCAATAGATTACTCTTTATCTAGGGAGTAATCAAAATCTAGTTTAATATACCCCCCATGGGTATTAAAAATACGCTTATCCTCTTAGCGTTTCTCTGTGGGATCATAGAGGCAAGACCTATCTCTTATTCAGGTGGCTCAACAATAATGAGTAATTCCGACAACATGCGGGATACTGTTTACTACCATTATTCACCAACGTATAAATATTCATTAGGTTTAGAAGCCGTAAAGGATGATTATTTTAATACTGATTATTCATACTTGAGGTTCACTTATCTGATAGACAGGAAGAACACTAGTTATTCTCAAAGGAATTTGTATTTTCAGTCTGGATTAAATTCTAAAGGCTTTAACAATAATTTTTATGGGATTCACGGAGATTGGGAAACAAGGAGATGGTTTATTGGATTTGGGTACAAGAAGATTAGCCATGACTCAATTGACTATGAGGATAAATTTATACAGTTTGGACTTGCTCCTTATTTAGGAGAATATGGTGATTTTCATACTTGGATTATGGTGAAATCTAAGAAGAATAGTTTGTCAGAGAATTGGTCAACTTTTCCAGTATTGAAATTTTTTAAGGGTAATTTTTTAATTGAGTTTGGTTACAATGATGAGACTGAGTGGGACTCTCATATAATGTATAGGTTGTAGAAAAAAATGGATAAATTTTTAATCATCATTTTTTTAATAATATTCTCATACTCTTCTTTTACAGAAGAGGAAACTAAGATGGATCATAGTCACAAAGGTCATGTTCATGGTGCCCTTATTGATGGCACAACCTTAGATGTTGATCCTGAAAGATATAAAAAATTTCTAACAAATCTAGAGAATTGCCAAATAGCTGTAGTCAGTGTGATTGGGATGGTCTGTGACTTTTGTGCTCAAGGTATAGAGAAAACCTTCGAAAAAGATAAAGCAGTGAAAAAAATAGACGTTGATCTTAATAAGGGAAAGGTTTTGATAGCTTACTCAAATGATAAATCGATTGAGTACTCAGAGATAGAACAGAAAATTCTGTCAAATGGTCAAAATGCTACTGGACTTAAAGTTATAAATATCAATTGATGGAAGATAAATCAGTAAATTTTTTATCGTTATTTGCATCTTCTTCAACACTAATTTGCTGTGCTCTTCCTGCAATGTTTATCGCTTTGGGAGCTGGAGCTACATTTGCTTCACTAATTACCAGTTTTCCATTTTTAATCGTTTTATCTCAATACAAGACCTCCATTACCATCTTTGCTTTCATAATGATCATTGCCGCAGGCTATGCTAACTACAAAACCTATCATATGCCCTGTCCTGCAGATCCAGATCTTGGAAGAGAATGTTTAAAAACTAGAAGACGCTCAAGGGTACTTTATTATTTTTCAACTTTAATTTTTATCTTTGCAACTTTATTTACATATGTAGTTCCTACATTTTTATAATTATGAAAAATCCTTGTCACAAAGATCAGATATCGAGCATCCGAAGAATTGAAGGTCAAATTCGTGGAATAGAACGAATGATTGATAATGGAGAATACTGTATTGATATTCTTAATCAACTTAAGGCAGCAAAAAATTCTTTAACAAGTGTTGAGGGAAAAATTCTGAAAACACATATTGAAGATTGTGTGAAAGAATCTTTATCTGGCCATGAATTTGAAGAAAAGGTTGATGAGATAATTAAGACCCTAAAAAGATAGTACTTATATTTATAACGGATCTCCACCCAAAACAGCTGGAGTTTCACAATACTCTGTAAGTATAAAGTTCTGGTGTTCTTTAATTCTGTCAGAAACATTACTTTCAATTTGAGGTAAAGTTGAAACCATCTCAAACATTTTTAACATTCCCTGATTTTGTTGAGTAGCAGGCATTATGTTTAAACTTACTGGAGATATGGCCATACTCATGGTTGCCCAGTAAATGTCCAAAGCAGTGATGCCATCTCCAATTAGATAGGGAGATCCCTTATCGGCTTGTCCAAGTAATTGCTTATCGATTAAGTTGATGGCTTGTGCTATTTTTTCTGGAGCCTTCAGACTTGAATCTTCACTATAACCATATTTTCTCGCCAAGGGGTTATCAGAGAGTATTCTCATGTTCCATACCAATCCATCCTCCGCCAATATAATTGCACAAAGTCCAAACATTTCTGATCTAAGTTCAAGATCTTCAGGTATTAAGCAAGGGCTATCTGGATCACCTATTTCCTCAGCCAAAAAAAGTTGCTCTATCCAAACATTTCTAGGTCTTTGTTCATCATGTAACATTGTTGGTAAACTTGTTTGGCTTGTAAGTTCGTAAAGCCTCTTTTGTCTATCCTCACCTGTTTCCTTGTCAGTGCCCATCAGAGGATGCAGAACTCTTATAACTTTAATTTTCTTTACGTAGCAAATATTTTTTAATGCCTCTGCATACATAGCTTGTACCCCTGGAACAAAGGTGATCCTTGTCCCAGTTTTCATTGCGGCAGCAGACTCTAAGGTTATGAATTCAGGATTGGCTTTTGTATTCTTATTATTCATATTCTTTTCATTTAAATTTCAAGAAACGTGGAAATTATTTTTCATATGGTCTAAAGATAACCATCGTTTCTTAAGTCTTCAAAAGTATTTTTAAATGCTGTTATGACATCATCTATGACTTCTGGAGTATGAGCATAAGATATGAAGGCAAGATGAATCCCCGGAACAATTACATTATGACCAAGCAGATGAAGATAAAACTCTTTTTCCAGCTTGTAGTAACTACGATCTATATCGCGAGATGACTCAATAACCTCACCTCCAAAAATTAGGTGCATCATAGATCCTGCATTCATCAATTTTGCAGGAATATTATTCATCGAACAAAATTCATTTATTTCTTTGGCAAGCCGGTCACCTTGTTTGTGCAAATAGGGATAAATTTTTTCCTTATTATCCCTTAAATACTCTAAAGCTGCGATTCCACCAGCCATAGTCAAAGGATTACCATTAAATGTTCCACCCGCAAAAATTGCAGGAGTATTTTCTGCTCCCGAAAAACTATTCATGACTTTCTTTGAACCTGCCACAACTCCTATTGGCATACCTCCCCCCACAGCTTTTCCGTATGTGATTATATCTGGCTTAATGCCGTAATATTCTTGGCATCCACCATATTCAATTCTAAAACCAGTTATAACCTCATCAAACATCAAGAGAACGTCACATTCAGAGCACACCTCTCTGAGACCATTAAGAAATTCCTTATTATCTAGACGCGGATTAGAACTCTGCACGGGCTCTATAACAACCATTGCTAGATCATTTTTGTATTGTCGAATAATTTCGAAAGCATTCTCATCTCTGTAAGGAAGCATGAGCATCAGATCTTTAGATACTTCATCCGGAATACCTGCACCTAAAGGAATACTTGATGGTGTTGAACGATCACTCCCTGAGTCTGCACGAATTAAGGCATAGTCATGAATACCATGATACGAACCATCGAAAAGAGCAATAACTCTTTTTCCAGTAACTGCCCTCGCAGCCCTAAAAGCAAACATTGTTGCTTCACTGCCTGAATTACAAAACATGACTTCATCGACAGAGGGAGAAGAATCTTTTATGAGTTGAGCAAGATGAGCCTGTCCATCACTGGGTATTCCATAATGCCAACCTTTTTTAATTTGTGCAGAAAGAGCCGTTTCAACTGCTTCAGGTTTGTTCCCTAAAACATTCGGACCAAATCCTCCTGTGAGATCAATATACTGATTACCATCTAAATCAGTTAAATATGGCCCCTCAGCAGAGTCAATATATATCTGATGTGGCAGATCTACTGTCTGAACTATTTCTTGCGCCAACACAGCTTGGCCTTTTGTTGCTATCTTTTCTGAATTCGCAGTTCTTTCAATTAATTTATTTCTTACTGCCAAGGAATTCTCTCCAAGGTTTTTCTGATGTGAAGTTATACCAGCCATAATCTCTCCTTTGCCTAGAAAACAATAAATTAAATGATCTTCTTAATCAATTTATTATGATCGAATCAATGTCTCTTCAAAGACTAAGTATTTCATTGGCTAGTTTTTCAGCCGGTTTATGGAACCCGCCTTCAAGTGTTCTGAAATCTGTTGTATAACCTTCAAGAGACTCTTTTAGTTTTTGAGAGGAGTTTCCTAAAACCGCAAAATTTTCTATGGCAAATAATCCACCAAACCTTGTTTCCCAATCACTTCCTCTAAAATCTTCAACGTGCTTTATTGCCGCAGCATTTGTTTTATAAACTTCATAAAGAAATACTTTGTCATCAGGACCAAAAAAATACTGATAAATGACAGTATCAGGCTCATTTGCAAGAACCTTTTTTGTTATCTCATATGTAAATTTCTTAGCTTCTTCAGTGTTTGAATTAACGACTGATAGATCCAGCATAAAAATTATGGGATCTAATTTACTAGATTCGGCTGGGGTAAAATTAACAAAAAATGTCATTAGTAAAATTTGAATATATTTCATTTTTTCTCCTTAAAATTTCTACTTAATTACTTATTATTTAAAAAGTTCTAATTGACAATTACTTTGCCAATTACAAACTTACCTTTTGCTTGAACTCCCGATTCACCAATAGGCCTGCCTACAGCACTTGGAACATTACCCACATAAAGGTCAAATGCTCCTGGTTTTATTGGGACAAAGCTTACATGGGCTGATCCTATTTCATCGCACTCTATGGCATTAAAACTTAACCCTTGTAGGTGAATCTCTATATCTCCTACAGTCACCAACCTAAGGTGTGAATTACGCAAGAGATCCGACATTTCTATTCGCCAACCTGTTAAATCATCTTTAACATCAGGACAATTTATACCTAATCGGTAATATTTACCGCTAAATAGGTTAATTTCCATAGGTTGAAGGACTGGATAGCCTTCCTCCGACGTGATTACTGTCAAGTCTAATTTACTTGGGGGATACTGCGCTAAATTTCCTAAAGAATTTGCATAAACAAAATTGTGAGAAACTAAACAACCAAACAATAGAATCAATTGATGTATTTTTTTCATTCGCTCCTCAAATTTTTTTTCACATTTCAAAATCTTATGAAGCAAAGATTACTATCATTAAGATTTTACTCAAGAAAATTAATCCTAATGGCTTCCATTTGATCTTTAGTTATTCCAATTTCTTCAAGGTATCCCAGAACACTGCCCCATCTTGATTCTACTCCATCCAAAAAAACCTTCATTGCATCCTCTGGAACACCCGCAGCCATTATCATGTCATCCCTACTAAAGCCTTCTGGTAAGCCGACAGTATTTTCAATGAAATCAGCCTGTCTTTGAGTATCCAAATTGGTCAACTTGTAGTCTTCTTCTATTAGATCGCGACTTACGTTCAATATAGATAATAAAAACGCCGTTGATACACCTGTTCTATCTTTTCCGGCAGTGCAGTGTAGAACCACTGGCAAATTGTTTGGTTTAGATAATATATCGAAAATCTCAAGCCAAGACTGAGGTCCAAATTCCAAATAACCTAAATATCTTTTTCCAGAAATGCCAGTATCACCAACTAGTTTGCTCAATCTTTCCGATCCACCTTCGGGGATAATAGGTATATTTACATAATTAGCACCCATTGATTCCAATGGACCTTTTCCTTGATCTAATATTTCTTCTGATTTTCGCAGGTCAATTTGAGTTTTGATTTTTAAATCCTTTAATTGAATCAAATCCTTTTGAGTCATTCGATCTTGCCTGCCTGTTCGAAAATAGAGTCCTTTTTTAACTCTTCGACCTTCTTTATTCTTATATCCCCCAATATCTCTGAAATTGAAGCAGCCTTCGAATGGATAATGTCTTTCCGCATAATCTTCAATCATTTTCTTGCCTCCCATAAAATAGCACTTTATATTTTTTTATCATTATCACTACACCCCTTCCCAATTAACATTTCTAAGAAAAGGTCTAACTCACTTGGTTCTAAGCTTCTTCCGGTCCACCATGAAGCATGTTTCTCAAAATCAAGAGTTTCATCAATAACCAATCCCCACATAGCTTCAATCTGATTAGGAAGCATAGAATAGCGTATGTCGGTAACAAGTTTTTTTTCTTTTTGATAGCCTAAATAATCTTGCGAAAACCATCGAAATCTTTCAATGTCTTTTGCTTGTTGGCTATCCCTATTAAGTTTTGGTAAATGTTGCTTATAGCTAAATGCTCTTGTGCTTTCACCCGAACACCAATGAGATGATTGAACTGTTCTTATAGCATCAACATAGAAATTTTCTTCATGCTTGTAAATAGATTTCCATAAAATGAGATTTCCAAATGATGGTTTGAGTGTTAGCCGTTCTGCAGAGTGACCCCTTGATGAAGCTAAATCTTTAGCTGCTGACAAGGTTCTTTCATACTGCACGAGACCGAATATAAGATAAAAAAGTATCCATCCTATTGCAAAGAAACTGAATTTCTTTCTTTTTGTCATGAGAGCACAAATGACGAAAATCAAGGTAGGGATCGTAAATATAGGATCAACTATGGAGATATTATTCCAAGTAATACGCTCGTAAGAGAATGGCCATAAAAGAAGAGTGCCGTATGAAGTACATGCATCTAACAGCCCATGAGTAGCGTAGCCCAAAAAACTGACGAGATAAACTAACTTAAAACTCATTGCTTTCTTGACCCAAGGAAAGATCAACAGGGCAACTATAAGTGATCCTATTGGAATGAAAAATAATGAATGCGAAAACTGTCTGTGATACTCAAGAGACAAAATAGGATCATTGGATGATTGTATAAAAACATCTAAATCTGGAGCTAATCCTGCAATAAAGCCAATTATGCCTATCTTAAAAATATTATTTTTATTGGCAGCGGATTGTGCAAAAGCTGCACCAACTGTTCCTTGAGATAATGGATCCATTCTTTTAGTTTAGGTCTAAATTGGATATTGAGGAAAATATTCTACAACTACTTTTTTACTAAACTTACATTTTCATACTTAACTTTTCACTTAACTCCTGAATGCCTTCGTTCTTCTGAAAAGTTTTGAATGAAATACTGCTTATTAACTCTATTAGATCATCCTCAGTTTCACCTACGACGCATGGAAAACTGAATCTTTTTTCTTCAATTTTTCTAGGAATTTCATTTCTATGTAACACTTCTACTTTGTAATCCCTTTGAAGATCATTTAAGAATTTTAACCATTCTGATTTCACAAATATTTTTCCATGTGAAATACCACAGAGTTCACATGCTGTGGGCCTTTTAAAAATGTTCTTATTCACCCAATATTTAACTTCATTCAGAAGACCGCCATCAGCATTGTAAATAAAATATATTGTTTTGAATCTTTGCATTGAGTTCAAATAAAATCACTATAGGTATAATAATTTATCCCTTTTTTTTGATTTAGTGAGTTTGATGCAACCACCTCCGCAAGCTTTTTAGCGGATATACTTCTAAACTTACTTAAACTACCGAACATGAGGGGATCAACAAAAATTGATATTGCATCTGCAAAAAGTATGTCTGGCCTGCTCTTATTTCCTCTTAGGTGACCGGGTTGATAAATATTTATACTTTCAAAATCTAGTTCCATTATTTCAGATTCAAGCATTCCTTTAGTTTTGAGGTAATGGTTTCTAGAATGAGAATTTGATCCAACAGCTGAAATAAGAGAAATTCCTTGAGCTCCAGCCTCTTTAGCTTTCTTGGCTATTTCAAGTTGATAAGTAAAGTCGACAAGAAATAAATCCTCTTTCAAAACTTTGTTCATAAAACCCATCACATTATGGAAATAAAGCGGATATCCTAAAGAGAGATATAGATGATTAATATTCTGAATTTCCAGTTCTGAAATGGCATTAAAGTCAATAATCAATTCATCAGCGCAGCTAGGTAAATTAACTATAGGCCTTCTTGATAAGGCTAAAGTTGGAATTCCTTGTATACCAATTGCTTTTAAAATTTCATTTCCGAGAAAACCCGTTGATCCTGCTAATAAATTCACTTTTTTAACGATTTATTTAACCACTTTCGTAAATAAATAATTCTTCTAATGAGCAGTCAAGAGTTTTGATGAGTTTAAATACAAGGCTCAATGAAGGATCAAATTTGCCCGTTTCAATTGAATTGATAGTTTGTCGACTAACTCCAGTTTTATTAGCCAATTCTTCCTGACTAAAATTTAATTTTTGTCGGAGATATTTAAGATTATTTTTCACTTCGCCAAATATTTCTTATGAAATCTAAAACCACCAATGGAAGAACCAACAGCAAATGCTAAAAACAACTCGTAAAAGCCAAGTTTAAAATCTAGATAAGGTGATAGAAGTGACATTAACAGCCCAAAACTCAAAAAACCAATTGCGCCCCAGCTTCCAATAAATTCATTCCATCTAATTATAAGTTCATCTTGAGTATCTAGAAATTTCATATAGTAATAAGCAGCTATACCCCACGTTATTACTATAAATAGCCTTACTAAAGTAAAGTGTAAAGATGTTGAATTTTCCGTATCTGGTATGTCATAAAAAACGCCAACTGAGGATAAATGAATGCCCCAAGCAAGTGCACCTATCAGAATTAAAGACATAGAAGTGAGATAGTTTTTTTTATCTTCCGAATTTAAAGATTTTATTTCTAACCATTGTCCGTGATGTGTAATTTTTGCCATAAAAGTGTGTAAAGTTTATTTGACATGTAAAGTTTACTTTACATAGATGCTTTGTCAATGTAAGAGTAAAAAAGGTAATAGACGTGTGTGTATTTTTTTGTATAGTTATTTTGTTGATTCAATTTATTGAGAGGACATTGTGATAAAACTGGAAAAGAAAGATTTCATTTATTCTTTAATCATGGATGCAGATGAAAACCGATGGAACACCACCTTTGTAAGAAAGCTTTCAGAACTTTTAGATGAAATCGAAAGTGATGATGGACCAGGAGCATTAATAACTTCCTCTACAAATCCAAAATTCTTCTCGAATGGCCTTGATCTTGACTGGATACAAGACCCTGAAAATCATCCAGAAGGTGGAAGCAGGGATGAATTTGGTAAAGAATTTATGAATTTGATGGGAAGATTCATAACATTATCTATACCCACTGTGTGTGCAATAAATGGACATGCTTTCGGTGCGGGGTTCATGTTTGCTTTAACTCATGATGTAAGAGTAATGAGGGAAGACAGAGGATTTCTTTGCGCTAATGAAATGCAACTAGGCTTACCTATACCCAGACCAGAATTAGCACTTTTTAAACACAAAATTCCAGCAAATGCTTTCTTTGAGACAGTTCAATTATCCAAGAGATGGACAGGACGTGATGCTCTTCATGCAGGTATTGTTCAAGAACTGAGTTCTTTTGACGAGATAACAGCTGTGGTTCAAAGAAAAGCAGAAGAACTAGCGCCCCTTGCAAATAATAGAAAAAATTATGGGCATCAAAAAGAAATGTTATTTGGAGAGCGTGCGGCCATTAACCAAATAGATGGACCTGCTCACATGTTAAAACATTCAGAAGACTTTAATGCCTAACTCTATATCTTATTGCGCATACAAACTTTTCTTAACATCATATAAAGATTGAAAATAATAGGAGAAACTATGACTCAAACTGCACTTTTAACACCAGTATTTACATTAATACTATGGACTTTTGCTATCACGGCAATTATGGCCTACGGCAGAGTAAGATTTACAAAGGATCCACAAGATGCAGCTCATACAAGAGATTTAAAAGGAATGATGCCTGCTTGGGTCGAAAGAACTGCAGATAACTATAATCACCTTTTTGAGCAACCTGTGGCATTTTATGTTGTTACCCTATCAATAGCATTAATGAATAATATCGAACCTTTGACGGTACAATTGGCTTGGGGGTTTGTGTTTGTAAGAATTATCCACTCGCTTGTTCAACTTACGATAAATATTGTTTTACTAAGATTTGCTGTCTTTGCTATTGGTTGGCTAATCATTGCCTATATGGCACTGTCTCAGCTTATTTAAGATTTTAAAAACTCCACCAAAAAATTATTGGGGTTATAAAACGGTTGGAAGGATCTTTCAAACCCATTCAGCAGAAAAGGGTTAAAAACTAAAACAGCTGTAATAACTGTAAATGAATCTTGTTTGAATCAATTTTTTTCATCCCCCGCTTTCTTGTTTTTGTAATACCCCTGAAAAGCAATATAAGTCTGTATCAAGTTAGCAATAACGAAAGCGAATAAATCTACAAATATAAAAACTGATGCCCCAGAAAGTCTTGCAACACCAGTGAGTATGTAGCCATTTAGTCTAGTTTCATGCTTAACAGAGCTAACCAAATATAAACTCAATATACTCAAAATTAAAATCACCCATTGGCCATAATGTAAGAAATTCTCAATCATATTTACCTCTTTGTTCTATTGTTTTTATAAACTTGTCAAAAAAGTTTGTATCAACTGTGTTTATTTTGTTTTTCATTTTCCCCGTTTTTTTAGTCAAGAAGTTTACCCATCCTATATTCTACAGGCACTCCAAATTCAGCTGGTTTTGGAGCCCTTGTTTCAGCAAGTACTTCTAAACCAAGGGAACGATAAAATCCGACAGCGGGGTTATCGGATAGAACATCAAGCTGAAACTCTTGATAGCCAAGATCTTTAGCTTCATCAAATAAGTACTCCATCATTGAATAACCTACTCCTTTACCTCTCGCTTCAGGTTTAACTGCTAAGGCATGAACATAAAAAGTATTTGAGTAGATGACAGGATTTAGCCAACTGGCTAATTTTGCCCTTTCGGTAACACCAGCTATTTCTTCGGTTGTAACTTCTTTAGCTTTTAACATTTCTTCCCATATAGGTCCTCCTGCTCTAATACGTTCTCTGTATTTGCCTCCATTAAAAGCAATTGCAACTCCAAGTAATTTACCTTCCTCAATACTCAATATTGTCGAGTCTGAACTAAAAATAGTACCTGGGGCTCGCCATAAGCGTTGTACCCAGGCATCAAACAAAGATCGACGTTTCATATAGTATTCGTAGGATGCTGGTCCAGTTGACCATGCTAATTCAGGTATTTCATCGGCATATAATTCAACGAGTTCACCCTCTGCTTTGATGATATCGATATTCTCTTTATTCATAATTCACTTTTTATGCTTTATTCCCACTCAATAGTCGACATGACTAAAACCCAGTGTTTATAAGGGTTTCAGAGCAACCCTTTATTCCCACTCAATTGTAGCTGGTGGTTTACTAGAAATATCATAGGTTACCCGAGATACTTCAGGAATTTCATTGATGATTCTATTAGAAACCTTTTCTAAGAAAGTATGAGGGAGTTTAGCTGACTTAGCAGTCATAAAATCTATAGTTTCAACTGCTCTTAGGGCAATGACATATTCATACCGCCTAGAATCCCCTACTACTCCAACGGATTTAACCGGTAAAAATACTGCAAAAGCTTGGCTTACCTTTTCATAATAGCCGTCTTTAATCAACTCACTAATAAAAATGTCATCGGCTAACTGAAGGGTTTTTATATAAGGTCTTTTAATTTCACCAAGAATTCGGACACCTAAACCTGGACCTGGAAAAGGGTGTCTAAATAATATCTCTTTTGGTAAACCAAGCTCTAAACCTATCTTTCTGACTTCATCTTTAAATAGGTCCTTTAAGGGCTCTATCACAGGGAGATTAAGATAGCTCGGCAGCCCTCCTACATTGTGATGCGATTTTATTACATGTGCTGAGCCATTCTTTGTGCCGGCTGATTCAATAACATCAGGATAAATTGTCCCCTGTGCTAACCATTGAATTTTTTTATTTCTTTTTGCCTCTTTAAGAAAGACATCTATAAAGGTTTTTCCAATAGCTTTGCGTTTCTGCTCTGGATCTCTTTTTCCTTTCAAATCTCTTAAGAATTGATGACCAGCATTAGCTCTTTTTACTTTGATTCCGAATTTACCTTTGAAGGTCTCCATAACTTGGTCACCTTCATTGAGCCTGAGGAGTCCATTGTCTACAAAAATACAAGTTAACTGATTGCCGATTGCTTTCGAGAGTAATGCAGCTACAACAGCAGAATCCACACCGCCTGATAAACCCAATAAAACTTCTTGATTTCCAACCTGCTCTCTTATTTCACTTACCGCTCGATCAATTATATTTTTAGAATTCCATAAACCTTTGCACCCTGAAATATCTCTAACAAAGTTTTTCAAAATCTTTTTACCTTGAGGTGTGTGAGTTACTTCAGGATGAAACTGTAGACCGAATATTTTTTTTGTTGGATGGTAGAAGGCTGCTATGGGGCTGTTACTCGTTGTTGCACAAACCTTAAAATCTTTAGGAAGTTTGGAAACATTATCTCCATGACTCATCCAAACACCAATTTTGTTATTGTTTATCCCTTTAAAAAGTCCAGACCCTTTATTTTTCAATGACAGATCAGCATGTCCAAATTCTCTTTTATCTGCTAATTCAACTTTTCCTTTTAGTTGCTTGGCTATGGATTGCATGCCATAGCAAATACCAAGAAGCGGGATGCCTAAATCAAATACTTTGTCTGGTATTTTAGGAGAACCTTTTTGCTTTACGGTTTCTGGACCTCCTGACAGGATGATGCCTTTAGCATTAAAGTGTTGAATAGATTCAAACGACGCTCTGTGATTATAAATCTCACAGTAAACACCTAATTCTCTTACTCTTCTTGCAATAAGTTGGGTGTATTGAGAACCAAAATCAATAATTAAAATTTTATCGGCAAGGATATTCTTTGCCATTTGAATTAACTTATTCTGTAATTTGGTGCTTCTTTAGTAACACTAACATCGTGAACGTGGCTTTCACTAACACCAGCAGAGGTAATCTGTACGAATTTCGGTTTTGTTCTCATGGTTTCAATATTATGGGAACCTGTATAACCCATGCTCTGTCTCAAGCCACCAATCATTTGATGGATTACAGCTTGAAGCCATCCCTTGTAAGGAACTCGACCTTCAATACCCTCAGGAACTAACTTTTCTGTCGCTTCTGCACTGTCTTGAAAATATCTATCCGAGGAGCCTTGATCTCCAGACATAGCTCCGATTGAGCCCATTCCTCTATATGATTTATAGCTTCTTCCCTGATACAGCTCCAATTCACCAGGAGCCTCTTCAGTTCCAGCAAGGACACTTCCTAACATCACTGTATGACCTCCAGCAGCAATGGCTTTTGCGATATCTCCTGAGAATCTAATACCCCCATCAGCAATAATCGGAATATCAGTATCTTTCAATGCCTCAGTAACCTGAGCAACAGCAGTGACTTGAGGTACACCGACACCGGTTACGATCCTAGTAGTACAAATCGATCCAGGGCCTATCCCAACCTTGACGGCATCAGCTCCAGCTTCTGCTAATGCAATAGCTCCTTCTCCAGTTGCAACATTACCACCAATTATCTGTATATCTTTAAAGTTACTTTTTATTTCTTTGATTATATTTAGAACTCCTTCTGAGTGACCATGAGCGCTGTCAGCCACCAAAACATCAACACCTGCATCAATTAAGGACTGACACCTATCTAGAGTGTCAGGTTTTGTTCCTATAGCAGCGCCAGCTAGAAGTCTTCCTTCACTATCTCGAGCTGCATCAGGGAAGTCTAAAGATTTATTAATATCTTTGAGCGTAACGAGTCCAGTCAACCTGAATGAATCATCAATCAGTAAAATCTTTTCGATCCGATTTTGCTGTAATAATTTTTTTATTACATCAGGACTTTCGCCCTCTTTAGCTGTGACAAGTCTTTCTTTAGGTGTCATTATGGATGCAACTTTTGCAGTCAAATTTTCTTCATATCGGAAATCTCTGCTTGTTACTATTCCTACAAGCTCTCCATTGTCTACCACTGGCATCCCGGAAATATTTAGTTCTTTGGTTAATTGTATGAGGTCTCCCACTTCATTATCTGAATGGATGGTTATTGGGTCTCTCACTATGCCGCTTTCGTATTTTTTTACTTTCCTAACTTCAGATGCCTGATTATCGATTGAGAGATTTTTATGGATTATCCCAATACCACCTAGTTCACTTAGAGCAATCCCCATTCTGGATTCAGTGACTGTATCCATCGCAGCAGAAAGAAGAGGAATATTTAAGTTAAGTGTTTTAGTGAGACGAGTTTGTAAGTTAACGTCTTTAGGGAGAACATCTGAGTGATCAGGAACCAAGAGAACGTCATCAAAGGTAAGTGCTTGGTCAACGATACGTAACATTTTTAAATTATACAGAACTTCAATAAATTTTCATCTCATAGGTCTTTGGATTTAACAGAACACACCAAAGAATCTTTGAGTTAAAATAGTTTCAACAATTCCCGTAAACTCTGATGAATAGATTCTTTGGATGGCGTATGGTCGCTATAGCTATAGCTATAGACTTCTTCGCCGTGGGATTTGCTTTTCAATCTTACCCTGTAATTCAACTTCAGTTAGAAGAAGAGCTTAATCTTTCACGATTTCTTACTACCTTAACCATTCCTATTTTTATGATTTGCTCTGCATTATTTTTTCCTGTGGTGGGAAAATTACTTGATCGGCACTCGGTAAAAAGAATATTAGTATGGGGCGGTTTCATATACTCACTAAGCTTAATGGGGCTGTATTTAACAGTGAACTATATAAGTTTTATCATCGTCTATGCCCTTCCTATAGCTCTCGGAGCGACATTAATGGGTAATCTTTCTACGTCAAAACTTGTTTCATCTTGGTTTGATAAACAAGCTGGTAGAGCATTGGGCATTGCAGCAATGGGAGTTTCTTTTGCAGGATTTATTTTTCCAAACCTTACACAATACTTCTTAATGGATATTTTGCTGTTGGAATGGCGGGAAGTTTATCTTGTGTTTGGAATTTTCTTACTGATCCTTATTACGCCCTTGATGTTTCTTCTGGTCATTGATAATCCGAGAGATATCAATCAAGAAATAGATGGTGACTCAAAAAATGAAGAAACAGAAGTTGAAGAGTTAATAGGTTTGGAATGGGAGATTAAAGACCTGTTAAAAAATAAAAACTTCTGGATTTTGACCTTAGTATTCTCTCTTCAATTTTCCTCTATGATGGCCATTCTTGCCCATATTACCTTTTATGCCGCTGAAAAGGGCTGGGCAGATCAAGCTGCTTTTATTTTTGGCATGTACGCAATTCCAGCGATGATAAGTAAGGTTGTTTTCGGATGGTTGGTTGAAAAAAAATTGGATCCAAGAGCAGCGGTTTCTATTTCCTTGGCTTTGCAAGCAATTGGACTTGTTCTCATTTTATATGCACAAACGCCAATGCAATTAGCTTTCGTAATTGCAATTTTTGGATTTGGAGGAGGTGCAGGTCTTCCTATGAGTAATATCTTGTTTAGAAATACCTTTACTCCAATGAGTTTTGGGACTTCTCGAGGATTAGCTCAACCTTTTATAGCTCTTATGCAAGCCACAGGAACACCTTTGGTTGCCATTCTCTTTCAATATTACGGAAATTATAATAATGCCTTTCTTTTGTTGATTGCCATGGTTGTCTTGGCAATCTTTGTAATATGGCTTTTAAGAAATCCTCAAACTGATTTGTCCGTTAATTCTTGAATTAACGAATCCAAATTTTCTACAAAAGGCAATGGTTGATCCAACATCAAATGATGTTGTGCGTCTTTTAATCCGACAATGGGAGAGCCCTCTGGTAAAAGATCAGCCATGTCTTTGACTCCAGATTTAGCATTAAACTCAATGGTATGTTCACCATAATAAAATCCAACAGGACATTTCAACTCCGAAAGAATCTTGGAATGATCAGAGCCAATAATTAATCCATCGTATGCTGCTGGATCAAATGTCCATGCCCATCCGGCTTCAGTTTCTCTAATAGAATGATCGGCTATATAGTCAACGAGAAACTGGTTTACACAGGACTGAGGAGGCATAAGTCTAAACCTTTGCAGAAGCTCATTCCTATCTGCAACAATCCTTGGAGGTCTAGCTGGTGCCCTATCCTCATACCATTCATGATGATCCTCCGGTTTATAGACTACGAAATCTACTAACAATAAGCCCGACATTTGCTTTGAGTACTTAGAAGCTGTTATGAGAGAAACCATACCTCCGAAACTGTGTCCGACGATTACTGGTTCCTCCATTCCAGCATCCTCAACGACACCCCAAACATCATCTACAAATGTATCTCTTGTATAAAAAGATCGCCAGTCACTTCCGCCCATTCCGGAAAAGCTCATAACAACGAAATGATATTTATCCGATAATAGTGCTCCGATAAACTTAAACCAGTGAGCATGTGCGTTGGTCCCATGTAACATTATTACGCTTTGGTTTTTGGGATCACCCCACTCCATGTATTCTATTTTTGCGCCATTAACTTCAACAAACTTAGATTTGTATTCTTTGTTGATAGCTTGATCAAACCAATCTGGATTAGTGCTGATGAGTTCCATCTTCTGACTCTAAAAAATCGACGATATTAGATTAATCTTGATTAAATTTGCAACCTAAAGTTTAGGAATTTAAGGTATCTGTCTTCGCAGCGGCTATGAAGTCGTTTTTATGGAGACCTCCTATTTTATGTGTCCACCACGTTACTTCAACTTTGCCCCATTCAAGTAGAATAGCGGGATGATGGTCTTCTTCATCAGCTAGGGCAGCAACCTTTTTTGTGAACTCAAGCGATTCTTGATAATCATCAAATTTGAAAACCCTACGCAACATTAAAACCGAATCTTCAGTTATTGGTTGCCAATCAGGTATTTCCTTTAGCAGTATTGGTAATTCATCATCCGTGACACGAGGCGCATCAGCTCTGCACGCCTCACATTTTTGTTTAACTAATTTTTCCATGATTATTTGCTTATACCTCCCTTAGTTAGTTTAGAGGGATCTAAAAGTTTTTTCAGTTGTGTTTCACTCAACTCCGTTTCTTCAGTAGCCACCTCAATAATTGGTCTTCCTGATTTGTATGCCTTTTTAGCTATCTCTGCAGCTTTTTCATAACCAATAATTGGGTTCAGAGCTGTTACTAAAATAGGATTTTTGGATAAAGAGGATTCAAGATTTTTCATGTTTACCTTGAATGTCTTTATAGCTTTATTGGATAGTACATTCATTGCACCTGCCAACAGATTGATACTTTTTAGTAAGTTATAAGCAATGACAGGAAGCATCACATTTAGTTGAAAATTTCCAGCCTGGGCGGCTACTGTGATGGAAGTGTCGTTTCCAATAACATCTGCTGAAACCATCGTCACGGCTTCAGGTATAACGGGATTTACTTTTCCTGGCATTATACTGCTGCCCGGTTGAAGTGCTTGCAATTCTATTTCAGACAGTCCAGCTAGCGGACCACTATTCATCCACCTTAAGTCATTTGAAATCTTCATAAGAATAACAGCAAGATTCTTCAATTCTCCTGAGAGTTGTACAGAGCAGTCTTGAGCGCTTAGCTCATGAAAAAAATTATTGCTTGGGATGTATTTGCGTTTAGTTTCTAAAATCTTACTCATCTCTTGAGCAAAAAATTTCGCAAATTGCTTATGTGCATTAATGCCACTACCAACAGCTGTTCCCCCTTGAGGTAATTCTAAAAACCTCTCTTCAATTACCTCCAACATATTACGACAAGCTGATAATTGACTTGACCATGCCAAAAGCTCATCGGAAAAATCGATCGGCATCGCATCCATCAAATGGGTCCTCCCCGTTTTAGTGACACCTTTTAATGACTTTGCTTTTGTTTGAATCTCATTTATGAGTTTGTCTAAAGCTGGATAAAGTTTCTTGGTTAAATCGATATGTGCAGAGATCTTTATGGCTGTTGGGATAACATCATTACTGCTTTGACTCATGTTTACATCATCGTTTGGTCCTATGTTGAGTTTAGAATTCTTTGAGGCAAGATTTGCTATTACCTCATTGGCATTCATGTTTGAACTAGTACCAGAGCCTGTCTGAAAAACATCTATTGGAAATTGGTCATGATGTTTCTCCTTCCAAACTTCTTTTGCTGCTCTTGATATAGCTCTTGCCTTATTCGCGGGCAAAAGCTTAAGTCTTAAGTTTGCTCTTGCAGCTGCATCTTTGATTAAACCGAGAGAAGTAATAAAAGACTTAGTAAATGGAAAATCCATCTTAATTCCGCTAATCGGGAAATTGTCTACAGCCCTTTGAGTTTGAGCTCCCCACAAAGCCTTCTTAGGTACTTTCACCTCACCTAAGCTATCCTTTTCGATTCTATAATTTTTTGTTGCCATTAATTTTTGTATTTTTAACTGAATCGGTTATATTTTAGCAAATAAGATAGATTAATAATCTGAAATTATTAGAACACTTTGATGGAGAGAAAATGAAAAATATAGATATTTCAAAAGGTAAAATCGCTCAAAGAGAAAGAGGAAATCTTAATCCACCTGAATTTAAGTCTATTGAAGAAGAAAGGAGACATGGGCTAGAAAGATTAGCAAGTGCATTCAGGATGTTTGCACACTTCGGCTTTGATGAGGGTCTTGCTGGACACATAACCTTAAGGGATCCCGAATTTAAAGATCATTTTTGGGTAAATCCATTTGGGGTGCACTTTGGTCAAATGAAGGTGTCGGATTTGTTGCTGGTTAGCCATGACGGAGACATCGTCATAGGGGAAAGACCAGTAAACAATGCTGCTTTTGCAATTCATTCAAGATTACACATGAATCATCCCGATTTAAATGCAGCAGCTCACTCGCATTCCATGTACGGAAAAACATTTTCTACAATGGGAAGACTTTTAGAACCCATTACGCAAGATTCATGTGCATTTTATGACAATCATGTTTTGTTTGATGATTATACTGGTGTTGTTTTGGACACTAGTGAAGGCGATAGGATAGCTGAGGCACTAGGGGATAAGAAAGCAGCAATTCTTAAGAATCATGGCTTATTGACTACCGGGACAACTGTCGATGAGGCTGCATGGGGATTCCTATCTATGGATAGATGCTGCCAATCCCAATTACTTGCTGAAAATGTCGGGCAAATGGAAAGAATACCAGATGAAGTTGCTGAACTAACAAAAAGCCAGGTTGGATCTCCTATTGGTATGTGGATGAGTTATCAGCCAATTTATGATCTTATGTTAGAAAAAGATGATAGCTTCCTGAATTAAGCTTTTTTAAGAGCTTCTTTCATTTTATCGTCGTATCCCTCAACAAAACCCCAATTGGACATATAGTCTATAAATTTAGGCGATAAACCTTCATCAGCTAGATAGCCTGCAGAAACAGGAATCTGTGGTGGATCGAAATTAGGATTCTCTGCATAGAGTAAAGGGAAATTGTGATTTAGAATTGCAGCTCTACCAAGCATGACCCAATCGAGCATTTCGATAGCCTTTGTCACATCTTGTGGTGTCCTAATATTACCGGCAGCTCCGAGACGCGTATTTCCTCTTGGTAATTCAGCAAAATGTTCAAGAAGAGATTTCCCTTTAAACTCTTCTTCTTGAGGTTCCCCAAAACAATTCCAAAGAGACATATCCAAAAAGTCTAACTTATTTGAAAGCATTAGTTCTTCAGCGAGTTGTTTAGACTCTCCTAGCTTAATGCCAAACCTCTCAGAAGATAACCTTACTCCCAACATAAATTCTGTAGAACACTCTGAGCGTATACCATCAATAATCTCAATTAACAAACGAGATCTGCCCTCTAAATCTCCCCCATATTCATCTTCCCTAAGGTTAACTTCGTCACTTAGAAACTGACAAATAATATAACCATGGGCACCATGCAGCTCCACTCCGTGAAAACCGGCTTTTTCGGATCTTACTGCTCCAGCTATAAAATCGTCTCTGAGAGTCTTAACTTCATCTAAGCTTAAAGCTCTAGCAGAGAATTCATCATTATCAGAGGGGCAAACAGGATTTTCTCCTATAAGTTCCTTTGGAGAGCGCATTCCTGCATGATGAAGTTGAACAATCGAGACACTATCAAAACTATTAATTTCGTCTGCCAGCCTAGTCAGACCTTCTAAATGATCATCTGAAAAAACACCCATTTGACCAGGAAACCCCTTGCCAATAAATTGAACGTGAGAAGCGCAAGTCATTGTTAAACCAAACCCTCCTTTAGCTCTCATCGTTAACCAATGAAATTCTTCATTGGACATTTTTCCATCCTCATGACTTTGTGAGTTAGTAAGTGGCGCAAGCATGAACCTATTCTTCATTTCTGGCCCTCTTGGGAAATCTAATTTCGAAAGAATCTTACTCACTTAATTTCTCCTCTACTTGCCAAAGGTTGTCTTTACCGAAATACATTTCTTCTCCAACAAAAAAAGTAGGTATGCCAAACACACCTCTCTCGGCAGCAGCTTCAGTGTTTGCAATTAGCTTTGCTTTTACATCTGCATCCTGCATTTGAGAGATTAGTTTCTCAGCATCTAAACCTGACTCTTCGAAAGCTGACTTTATTACTTCTGGATCATCCATTTTTTTTGGCTCTTCCCACATGTGTACTAGCACTTTGTCGATGTAATCCTCAAGATAGCCATCCATCTCAGCAGCTACAGCGCCTCTAATTATCTGTAAACTGATAACTGGAAAGTGAGGGTTCATTTTAAAGTCATGCAACCCATGTCTCTCTATGAAACGTTGCATCTCAATATTTTGATACTCATTTTTGTTTTTAACTCCAAAAAACTGCTCCATCGGTGGTTTGTTATTTGTTAATTTAAATATACCCCCAAGAAGAACAGGAATGTAGTTAACTGTTGCTCCCGTTTTCTCTTTAATTGATTGCATAACCTTATGGCTTAGATAAGCATTTGGGCTGGCAAAATCAAAATAAAAATCTACTTCTTTTGACATTTCTTCTCTCCTTTTATTCTTGTGTATTCTGTAAAATCTCTTCCTCAGATGATTCGATCATCTCAAGTATAGACGAGTAATCGCGACCTTGGCAGGAACCATTCATGAAATCATTAAACCTTTCCTTTGTTACTCCATTTCCATCTCCGTATGATAAACCAAAGAGCATCTCGCATTTCTCTTGATCATTTAATCTGTCATCTTTCGATAATGTATCCAATAGGTAATCCTGAGTATATTCTAGATTGGACATATAAACTCCTTGATCATTATCAGAGTCCAAAACAAGGTATTTATCATTTTGACCAGATGACCATGCTTTCCACTCAGGCAGGTTCCCCTCTCTGCCTTTGCCTGGAGATCCGTTGTAAGCAAATTCTGCCCAATAAGATTGAATTTGATCAGAAAGCTTTTTGCCTGCAGGATAAGCCCCTTCTCCAAACAAAAAGTTTTTGACTATGTAGCTATCAAAAGAACCAAAAACAAACAAAATTTCCATAGCATGTGCAGCGCCAATTAATTTAGACATATCCAAACCATTAATAGTGGATAACTCGTCCCAATCAAACCTGTAAGCAAAAGTTTTATTATGCCCTGAGCCGACAAGTTTACTTGAAGGGGTATCTACAGCTCTTTGCTTCCAAAACGAAGAGCCATAAAAATTAACAGCCTCATAGTAATCCAAATCTAAAATTTCAATGGGCATTTCATCTATCCCTACAGTCTTGTACATACCAGTTGCAGGGCCCCATTTCACAAAATTTCTATTTAGCGAGTTAAAAAATTTATTTTCATCTTTATTTGTTCCCATGATGATAGGGACTCTGGTTAGATTGGAATTGATGAAGGATTCTTCAATTCCTCCTTCAAGAATAACTTTGCCATCTGGAAAAACTCTTGTCATACCGCTCCTTTTAGGTCGGGCTTCGGAAAAAGCCTCTAACAAAATACTAGCTTCTTGAGCATAAAAGAGCTCTTTTATTTCTTCATCAGTCATGCTCTCCTGCATTGATATTGCTTCATCTTCATTAGAAGCCATCCCAGTAATAATCAATACTTGATTAAAAGTATCCTTACCACTGATTGTTGGAGCTATACCGTTCTCTGGAGTATAAGTCTCAGCAGAATTTATAGAACCTACTGACATAATTCCACTTTGCACAATTACTTTGTGGTACAGACCTTCGGCTAAAGGGGAGGCAAAAATCGCCGCTGAATTGTGGCCGCCGGCCGATTCTCCAAAGACAGTAACATTATTAGGATCGCCGCCAAAATATTCTATATTTTCATTTATCCATTCAAGCGCTTTGATGGTGTCCAAAGTCCCGTAATTTCCAGATTTATCCAAGTCAGAGGAATTATCTCCGTGCAATGCGGGATGCCTGAACCAACCTAAAGGACCCATTCTATATTGAATAGATACCACAACAATTTCATGCTTTGATGCAAGCAAACTAGGATCATAAACATGTGCGCTTCCTACAACATTCCCACCACCATGGATCCACATCATCACTGGAAGTTTTTTCTTTCTCTTCGAGATATCTAATTGTGTCATTTCAGGCGTCCAAATGTTCAGATAAAGACAATCTTCACTACCACTCCAATCCCCGCCATCATTAGAGCCAAAAAGGCTGGATCCTTGGAAGCATGCAGATCTAAATTCTTTAGCTTCTAATACTCCCTCCCATGGGCTTGGATTACGAGGAGACTTCCATCTTAAGTCTCCAATCGGGGCCTCTGCGAAAGGAATTCCTTTCCATGAATAAGCTCCATTTTCCGCTTGAAATCCTATGACGGAGCCTGCGGGTAGGATTCTAAGTGAATCTTCCTCGGCTGATTGACCGCAACCAATAATAAAAAAAATCAAGAAAAAGAATGGATAATAAGTTTTTATTTTCATAATTTTTACCAAGATTCTGACCAAGGCCTCAAATCAATTTCAAAAGACCAAGTACTTTTCTTTTGATTATGTAACATCAAGAAATTCTCAGCCATGCTTTCAATATTTAACTTTCCGTCTTCTCCTTTGCTATTGGCAAAATCAGGAAAACGCAGGTTCACTTTATCCCCATCAATAATCCCATCGACAATGACGTGAGCGACATGAACTCCATGAGGACCAAACTCTTTAGCCAATCCTTGTGCAAGTGAACGTTCCGAACTCTTTGCAGCTGCAAAAGCAGTAAAAGGAGGTTTTGATCTTATCGAGGCGGTTGCCCCGGTAAAAATTAAAGATCCTCCGCCCTTCATTAATCTTGGAATTGCCTCCTGAGCAGTGAGGAATGCGCCTTTTGCACATACTTCCCAGAGATCTTGAAAAAATTTTAGATCCATTTCTAAAAAAGGCTTAGCATTATTATTACCAGCATTGTAAATGACCGATACAAGCTCCTTGCCAGCCTGATCTATCTTGTTGAAAATATTCTCAATGTCCTTTTGACTGGTGACATCGCCAACTATTCCATGAATTGATCCATTGGATGTAGTTATTTTCTCCAAAGCATTCATATTCTCTTCGCTTCTTCCGCATCCAAATACTTGATACCCCGCTTCAGCAAAAACTTTACACAAAGCCACTCCAAGCCCTTGCTCAGGACCAACGCCTAAAACTAATACAGATTTATTTATCCCCATTTTTTAATTATAGGAAACTTCAAACCTTATAACCATTAATAGAGCTAAATACTTGCATGTTTTAAAGCTTGCATGAGAGTTACTTGTTTCGTAAATTAAGAATACAAAAGAACTATTTAGGGAGTTTAAGAAATGCAAATATCACCGATACCAACTTTATCAGAAGAGATAAACGATATAAGGCTGAGAACAGCGGATATCGTAGCGAATAGAATAATCCCAAACGAAGCTACGATCTATGCAGGTGGAGATAAATCTAAGAAGCTGAGAAAAGAAATAAATGAGGAAGTAAAGAAACAAGGTCTTTGGGCTCCACACTTACCTACTGAGTATGGTGGCATGGACAATGGGTTCCTGGAGTTGGCATATATGAATGAAATTCTTGCTTGGTCTCCACTTGGAAATAGATTGTTTGGAGTGATAGCGCCTAATTCAGGTAACCAAAAAATTTTAGTAAAGTATGGAACCGATGAGCAAAAGAAAAAATGGCTTATCCCGCTTATAAATCAAGAAATGGAATCAGGATTTTCTATGACTGAACCGGATTCAGCTGGATCAGATCCAAGATCACTAAAAACTACTGCGGTAAAAGATGGAGATGAGTGGGTCATCAACGGACATAAAATCATGACATCTAATGGAAATAGAGCCGATTTCCTTGTGGTCATGTGTCGAACTGAAGGAGATGATGACGAGGGAGGAGCTAATTCTAAGATGACTCAAATAATAGTACCTACTGACTCACCAGGATTAACTAAAGTTAGGTCAGTTCCAATATGGGGACACACTGGAGGTGATCATATGGAAATAAAATATGAGAATGTCAGGGTACCTTTAGAGAACGCTCTTGGCGCAAGAGGGTCGGGTCACCAAGCAGCTCAAGATAGACTTGGCGCTGGAAGGGTCTATCACTGCATGAATACCATAGGGCAAATGTGGCGAGCATTTGACATCATGGTGAAGTATTCAACCGAAAGAGATGTTCATGGCGGTAAGCTAGAAACCAAACAATTCATACAAGGTTTTATTGCAGACTCTTATATGGATATTCAGGCTTCACGTTTAATGACCATTCATTGCGCTGAAATCATGGATAAAGAAGGAGATGCAAGAGTTGATATCTCTGCAATCAAGGTTTTTGTTCCCGCAGCAGGAACAAGAGTTGTTGATAGAGCAATTCAAATGCATGGTTGGAGAGGTGTTTCAAGTGACACACCTTTGGCAGGCATGTATCAAGGATTTAGAACTTTAAGACTTGCAGACGGGCCTGACGAAGTTCATAGGATCTTGATAGCCAAAGAAATTCTTAAAAGATACCATGATGGTTTATCTTGGGATTTTGGAGTTTAAGACAAGAACTTATTTTTTAGTAGCAACAAGCTTCACGGTTGAAGTGGATGTGGCAACAAGCTTTTCTCCTTGAAATAGTTTGCTTGACATAAATGCTGTGCTTTTCCCAAGCTGTACCACTTCAGCTTTAGCTATTAATTTGCCTTGTTTTGTCGGCGCTAAAAAACTGACATTGATATCCAATGTCATAGGTATTACTTTAAAATCATAAAGTCCCATTAGAAGATGAGCCATAGGTGCATCAAGCATACCTGTAACAAATCCTCCTTGAACTACTTGACCATCTGAGTGCGTGAACTCTTCGATGGCTTCAAATTGCATTTCTATTTCAGGCGGCTCTGAGGAGAAATTTAAAACTTTTGCTCCTAACGTATCAGTACAAGGGGCCATATGGGATTTTAAAGTTTTCAACACTTGCAGATCATCCATTGAAATAGATTTTAACTGATAGAAGAAAAGGGTGGTAGATGAAACTTTTTGCTGCGCCCAACCAAAAATTAATTTCAAGCCCCATCTACCATGGAGAGCAGGATACAGCTAAATTCAGCTAGTGCAGCTTTATGGGTGACGACTGCATCCTGCTTATGAACTGAGGAGTTACCTTGGAGAGGTTTTTCTGGGGAGAATATAAACGTCTCTCAGTTACAAATTAATATCTAGAGAGTTACCTTGGAGAGGTTTTTTCTGGGGAGAATATGAACGTCTCTTGATATTGATGATAATTATATACAACTATAAATATTTTGTATAGTACTAAAATGAAAAAAATTCATATATTGAAATAAATCATTTTTAGGATAATTTAGTTCTTAATTTTTTAAAAATAAAAATAAAAAAAATGGATATTGAAATTTGGGGAGCTGGAACCTCTAGGACATTGAGGCCTATTTGGGTCGCAGAAGAACTTAATATTAATTATACATTGCACCCTATTGGCCCTAGAACAGGTGAAACTAATACTGAGGAATTTAGGGCTCTCAATCCAAAACAGAAAATACCACTTCTCAAGAAAGGAAGTTTTTTACTATCGGAAAGTGTGGCAATTTGTCGATACTTGCAAAGCTTAAGTTCTTCAGATGTTCTCTACAAGCCAAATGATTCTGAATCACTAGCAATTGAAGATCAGTGGTGTAACTTTATTTATGGTGAACTCGATGAAACCTCTCTTTATGTTATGAGAAGACATTATGACTTGAAAAACATTTATGGAGATTCTCCAGAAGTCGTTCAAAGTTGCAGAGAATATTTTTTAAGACAGATAAATGTCATAGAAACTGTCTTAGCTAAACAAGATAATTTGATTAATGCTAAGTTAAGTTTAGCAGATATACTACTTGTTACATGCTTAGACTGGGCAATTGCTTATGACTTTAAATTGCCTGAAAATATTTCAGTGTATCATGAAAAAATAAAACTTAGAGAGGCATATATTAAAGCTGTGGAGATAAATTTCAAAAAATAGTATGGGTCCTTTAGAAGGTGTAAAAGTTATTGACCTTACCAGTATGGTATCAGGTCCTTTGGGTGCCATGATTCTTGCTGATCAAGGTGCAGAAGTGATTAAAGTTGAACCGTTAGCTGGAGAGCAGATGAGACATATGGCGGCTCCTCATAATGGAGTTAATCCAATATTTTATTCTTGCAATAGAGGAAAAAAGTCTTTAGCTATTGATCTCAAGTCCAAAGAAGGTAAAGAAATACTTATCAGTCTCATTAAGGAAGCTGATGTATTAATGCAAAATTTCAGACCAGGAACTACAGAGAGAATGGGATTTGGGTTCTCAGACATGCAAAAAATTAATTCCAAGCTTATATATTTATCAATAAGTGGATTTGGAGATAAAGGTCCTTATGCACAATCAAGAGTTTATGATCCTGTAATTCAGGCTCTTTCAGGGGCAACGGACATTCAAGCAGATAGAGATACTGGAACTCCCAAAATGTTTAGAGTCGTTATTGCCGATAAAGTAACATCTTTAACAGCTGCGCAAGCAGTTTCATCAGCCTTATATGCAAGAGAGAAAAACTTAAAAGGACAACATATAAAACTGTCAATGCTGGATTCAGTAATAGCATTCTTCTGGCCAGAAGGAATGACAGGACTTGTCTACGAAGAAAATGAATTTGATGTGAGGAAACTTCAAGGCTCCCAAGATCTTATTTATAAAACCAAGGATAGATATATTACAGCTGGAGCTGTTTCTGATGCTGAGTGGAAAGGAATGTGTACTGCATTAAAAATGGAAGAGCTCATAGAGGATAGTAGATTCTCAACATCAGCGTCTCGAATGATAAATTCTGAAGAGAGAAAAAAAATAACTGGAAAAGAAATAGCCAAATGGGAAAGTGAGGAAATACTTGCAAGATTTCAGGAAGAAGGTGTACCAAGCGCTCCCCTTTTAGACAGAATGGAACTAATGGAACATGAACAAATTATTACAAATCAAACAATTCTGAGAAAAAAATATGAAGGTTTTGGAGAGGTCAGGCAAGCAAGACCGCCCGCACAATTTGAGAAAACTTTTAGCGAAATTGCCAGACCAGCACCCAAACTTGGTGAACATGCAGAGGAGATATTGAGCTCCATTGGAATTTCGAAGGATGATCAAAAAAAATTAGTTCAAGAGAAAAAAATCTTTATTTCTGATTAATTAATAGTACATGATTGGTCGGGACGGCTGGATTTGAACCAGCGACCACCACACCCCCAGTGTGGTGCGCTACCAGACTGCGCTACGCCCCGATTATTTTATCTTGTCTAAAAGTAATTCTAGTTCTTCTAATATTTTTTTTGATCTTGGATTTTCGTTTTGTGAATTATTTCTAAAATTAAGGTTTTTTTTAGCCCCTGAAATTGTCATACCGCTATCATAAAGCAGAGATTGAATTCTCTTAATAAGCTCAATATCTTCCTTTTGATAGTACCTTCTATTACCTTTCCTTGTGAGGGGTTTTAATTCTTCGAACTCTTTTTCCCAGAATCTCAGTGTATGAGACTTTATGTTACAGATCTGAGAGACTTCAGTTATGGAGAAGTATTTTTTTTCTGTAAGTAGTTCGTCGCTAGCCATTGGAAGCAATCTTTTTTCTGAGCTTATTTCCTGCTCTGAAAGTTACAACTCTCCTTGCAGAAATCTTTACTTCCTCACCCGTTCTGGGATTTCGCCCCGGTCTTGATTTTTTATCAATGAGTTCGAAATTACCAAATCCTGATAGCTTCACTTGTTCATTATTCAGTAAAGCTTCTTTGATTGTTCTGAAAAAGTCCTCAACGATGATCTTACACTCGCTCTTGTTAAGACCTAATTCATTATGAAGGCGTTCAGTTATATCTGCCTTAGTAACAGTTTTCGTCATTATGTCCTTAAAGTTCCATCTAACTCTTTTTTGATTGAGTTTACAATCTTTTCTACAGCAGTATCAATATCACCGTCTAATAATGTTTTTGATGAGGATTGCCATGATATAGATAGAGCTATACTTTTTTTACCGGCATCAATTCGCTCACCCTCGTATATATCAAAAATTTCAAGATCTTTATAAAATTCACCAGCTGAATTTTGAATAACTTCTTTAATCTCATCCGCATTCACTTCCTTATCAAAGACAAAAGCCAAATCTCTTGCACTAGAAGGAAATTTCGAATATTCCTCAAAAGATTTTGAGCTTTCAAATATCAATTTATCTAATTCAAAAGAAAATATGAAAAGATCATCTTTAACACCGACTTTATTTAAGACAACAGGATGTATTGACCCTAGAAAGCCAATAGTTTTTTTCTCAAAACTAATGGCACTAGACATACCTGGATGGAGAAAATCTACGTTACAAAGACTATATGAATTTGGTTGAGAAAAATCAGAAAGTAAGTCTTGAACAAGACCTTTTAAATCATAAAAGGTTAAATTATCAAATTTTTCTTTCCAATTATCTGAAGATTTTTTTCCGCTCATCAAACCAGCTACAAGTTTTTTTTCAGAAACATTATTTGATTTATCAATATGAAAAGTATTTCCAATCTCAAAAAGCCGTTGATTATTTTGTCCATGATTAAGGTTGTAAAGAAATGTATTTATCAAACCAGAGACAAGGTTAGTCCTCATGACACTCATATTTTGAGAAATTGGATTACTAACATTTAAGGTCTTTTGATCCTGTCCATATAAATTATGATCTTCTTGACTGATGAAGGCGTAGCTAACAATTTCATTAAAGCCAAGTGAAACAAGTGAATTGCGTAAATGATTCTCTTTAGAAATATTTTCTCTCTTATATATTGGAAGAAGAGATTCTTCTGGAAGAGAATCATAACCTTCAAGTCTCGCCAATTCTTCGACAAGATCAGCTTCTATATTTATGTCATATCGCCATGGTGGCGATGAAACAGAAATTTTTCCACTTTTTGTCGCTTCTGGTGACAGGCCCAAACCTTTGAAATATTTTATAGCAGAATTAGTTGATATAGTCGTACCTAGAATCTTATTGGTCCTATCAATATCAATATTTATTTTTTTATGATTTGGTAATTCTTTAATCAAAGTATCTGAAATGACAGAGCCTATCTCGCCTCCAATGGTTTGATTTAAAAGATCGGTGGCTCTATTTAAAGCGAACTCTTGAATCGTATAATCAACTCCCCTTTCAAAACGCAAAGATGCTTCAGTCTGAAAACCGAATTTCCTTGCCTTTCCTCTGATTACTGAGGGTTTGAAATATGCACTTTCTAGAAAAATTGAGGAAGTGGATGAAGTAACTGAACTATCTTTACCGCCCATAACTCCAGCGAATGCAACGGCTTCTTTTTCATCAGAAATAACCAAACAGCTAGCATCAAGATTAAGTGTTTGATCATCAAGCAAAGTAATTGATTCATCTTTCTTTGCTAGTCTCACTGAAATATCGCCATTAAGTTTATCTCGATCAAAAGCATGTAAAGGCTGTCCAAGTTCTAAAATAATGTAATTAGTTATATCCACAACTGGATCGATTAATTTTTGATCACTTAACGTAAGCCTCTCAGCAATATGAGGCAAGGTAACTGCATTCATATCAAAATCTTTAACAGTTCTCCCAAAATAAACAGGCCCTTCTGCACATGCATTTACAGAAATAGTATCTTGGTAAGTGGATTTTAATTTAGCTATCTTTGGAAGCTTTAATTTGAGATTATTTAAGATAGCTAGCTCTCTTGCTACTCCTAATATACTAAAGCAATCACCCCTATTTGGTGTTATATCAAGTTTGATAATTGCATCATTACCAGTAATTGCAGATTTTACATTTTCAAAGTTATCTACTTCTATTCCTGCCATAGTCAACTGATAACAAATTTCCTCAGTTGAAAGGTCAAGATCGATAAAATCTTTTAGCCAATTTTTACTAAATTGCATATTAAAACTGCTTTAAAAAACGTAGATCATTTTCAAAAAATGCTCTTAAATCAGGAATATCATATTTAAGCATTGCCATTCTTTCGACACCGAGTCCAAATGCAAATCCACTATAATTTTTAGTGTCTACTCCAACTGCTTCCAAAACATTTGGATGAACTAATCCACACCCTAAAACTTCTAACCAATTTTTTTTCCATCTGATATCTACTTCTGCAGATGGTTCAGTAAATGGAAAGTATGAAGGCCTAAAACGCAATTCTACTTTTTCTCCGAAAAAATCTTCCAAGAAATCATTCAATAACCCTTTCAACTGGGCAAAAGATGCATCTTCCTCTACTACTAATCCCTCTATTTGGTGGAACATTGGAGTATGAGTAAGATCTGAATCTTTTCTATAGACCTTACCTGGACAGATCATTCTATGAGGTGGTTTGCTTTTCTCCATTGTCCTTATTTGGACAGGTGAGGTATGTGTTCTAAGAAGGCCTGAATTGCTGAGATAAAAGGTATCATGCATGTCTTTGGCAGGATGATCTTCAGGAACATTGAGAGCTTCAAAGTTATAATAATCCACTTCTGCTTCTGGACCAGTTTCAACATTAAAACCCATTCTTTCAAAGAAACTTGTTATATCTTTTATTGTTTGTGTGACAGGATGGAAAGACCCCTTATAGCCTTGGAAGCCAGGAAGAGTTACATCAAGTTTATCTTTTTTTATTCTTTCTTCACTGGCTTTAAAAATAAGAGATTGGGAGGCTGAAGTATAGTAATTTTCCAATTCAACCTTAAGGCCATTAAGCAATAGACCAGCATCTTTTCTTTTATCTTGAGGTAATGAGCCTAAAGACTTGAGAAGAAGGTTAACTTCTCCCTTTTTCCCTAAAAAAGATCTGAATTTATCCTCAAGATCTGTTTCAGTTAATGCTGCCTCAAAGCTCGATTTTGCATTAGAGCTTATGTCTGCTATCAGTTTTTTTAGAGAGTCTAAGTCCATGATCTTTCAACCTGAGACCATTATACTCATATTAGAAAATTGCTTTTTGAATTTTATTTAAGCTGCTAAATTAGCTTTAGCTTGTTCGGCAATCTGAGAAAACGCTTCCTTGTCATTGACTGCGATGCTAGCTAGAACTTTCCTATCAAGATCAATGTTTGCTTTCTTCAAACCAGCTATTAATTTGCTGTAAGTTAGCCCATTTTCTCTAGCGGCTGCATTTATCCTGACAATCCATAGTGAGCGGAAAACTCTTTTCTTAACCCTTCTATCTCGGTATGCATACTGACCTGCACGCATAACCGCCTGTTTTGCAACTTTATAAGTCCTGCTTCTTGCCCCTCTAAAACCCTTTGCTTGTTTTAGAACTTTTTTATGTCTAGCTTTTGCTTGAACTCCTCTTTTTACTCTGGCCATCTCTTTCTCACTAAGTTTTTATTTTCAACATTTTGTCGACAAGTTGTTGATCACCCTTTGCAATCTCAGTTGTCCCCCTGAGCTGTCTTTTTCTTTTGGTCTTCATTTTGGTCAGTATATGACTCTTATTTGCTTTCTTTCTTTTCAGCCCTGAGCCGGTAGATTTAAACCTCTTGCTCGCGCCACTATGTACTTTTAGTTTACTCATAATCAGTTTTTCTTGTTAGGTGCCATCATCATGACTAATTGTCTTCCTTCAAGTGTAGGGAATTGTTCAACACTTGCCATATTTTCTAGATCTGACTCTACCCTCTTCAAAAGTTCCAATCCTATTTGCTGGTGCGCCATCTCTCGGCCTCTAAATCTTAATGTAATCTTAGCTTTGTCTCCGTTTTCTATAAAAGTTTTAATTTTGTTAACTTTAATTTCATAATCATTCTTTTCTGTTACAGGCCTGAATTTTATTTCTTTTATTTGCTGTCTCTTTTGTTTCTTTTTTGAAGCAGCTTTTTGTTTTTTTGCGTCAAAAACATGTTTTCCATGATTTAACAAACGACAAACCAAAGGGTCACCTTCTTTCGCCATTTGAACTAAATCTAAGCTTGCTTGTTCTGCTGTCGCTAAAGCTTCATTTAAACTTACAATTCCTAATTGTTCTCCCGACTCGCTAATGAGTCTAATTTTATCTGCTCTAATTTCACCATTTATTGGCAAACGTTTTTCAGACTTTTTGAAAGATTTCCTCTGGGCTATGTGATTCTCCTATTTACTATTTTTTCTCATACACTGTTTGCTGAAGCATTTGGATTAAACTATCAATAGACATTTCTCCAAGGTCTTCTCCGCCTCTAGCACGAACAGCAATGGTATTGTTTTCCATCTCCCTGTTTCCCGCTATCAAAAGAAAAGGTGTCTTCTGTAAAGAGTGGTCGCGAATTTTATAAGTGATTTTCTCATTCCTCAAGTCCGAATGAGCTCTAAAACCATTTTTTTTCAATAAATTAGTCAAATTTTGACAATAATCAGCCTGTTTATCAGTAATATTTAGAATTTCTGCTTGAATTGGAGATAACCATACTGGTAACGCTCCACCATAGTGTTCTATGAGAACACCGATGAATCTTTCAAATGAACCTAGTACAGCTCTATGTATCATCACTGGATAATAGCGTTCGCTATCAGGTCCCACAAACTTAGCATCAAGCCTTTCAGGAAGAATGAAATCAGCCTGAAAAGTTCCGCATTGCCAGTCTCTTCCTAAAGCATCGATAAGTACAAAATCAAGTTTAGGACCGTAAAATGCACCATCACCTTCAACCACCTCATATGGAAGATTTAGATTTTTTATAGCATTTTCTAAAGCAAGCTCAGCTTTATCCCAAACTTCATCTGATCCTGCCCTTACCTCTGGTCGTGTTGATAACTTGATCTCAAAATTATCAAATCCCAAAGTTGAGTAAATATCTGACAAGAGTTCGATAAAAAGTTTTGTCTCTTCTTGAATTTGATCCTCTGTACAAAATATGTGACCATCATCTTGAGTAAAACCTCTAACTCTCATCAAGCCATGTAAAGTTCCCGATGCTTCATATCTATGACAAGAACCAAATTCGGACAATCGAATTGGTAGATCCCTGTAAGATCTCAGTCCTTGGTTGAATACTTGTACATGACAAGGGCAATTCATGGGCTTAAGGGCATTTGTTCTTTTTTCATTTGCATGGTCTTCATCGATTTCTGTAATGAACATGTTTTCTCTATATTTATCCCAGTGTCCTGACGCTTCCCATAACTTCCTATCTACTATTTGAGGAGTATTGATTTCTTGATAACCATACTCATCTTGTTTTGTTTTGATGAAATCTTTCAAAGCCGAATAGATAGCCCACCCTTTTGGGTGCCAGAAAACCATCCCAGGAGCTTCTTCCTGAAAATGGAATAAGTCGAGTTGTCTTCCAAGTTTACGGTGATCTCTTTTTTCTGCCTCTTCCTGTTGAGAAATATAATTTTCTAGATCTTTATTTTGAGGCCACGCAGTTCCATAAACTCTTTGAAGCATCTCATTTTTTGAATCTCCCTTCCAATACGCTCCAGAAACCTTCATAAGTTTGAAAGCCTTTAGGTGTCTCATATTTGTTACATGAGGCCCACGGCACATATCTATGTATTCTTCATGATGATAAAGAGCAATGATTTCATTTTCAGGAATTTCTTCAGCAAGATTAACCTTGTAAGGCTCATTTCTTTTCTTGAAGGTATCTATAGCTTTCTTTTTAGAGACTACTTCCCTTACAACATCGTATTTTGTTTTAGCTAGTTTTTTCATTCTAGCTTCTATCTTCTTTAAATCCTCATCTGTTAGTGATCTTTCAAGCTTGATATCGTAATAAAAACCATCTTTGATGACAGGACCTATAGCCATTTGAGCATCTGGATAAATTTGTTTTAAAGCATGAGCAAAAAGATGTGCACAAGAGTGCCTAACTATCTCAAGTCCTTCATTGTCCTCGATAGTAACAATTTGTAACTTACAATCCTCTGTAATTGTTTCAGAGGCATCAACTAACTTCCCGTTTATTTTTCCAGCAACAGTCGCTTTTGCTAAGCCTGAACCAATATCTCTCGCAACCTCATCTATGGAAATAGGTTGATCGTAACTTCTTTTAGAATTATCAGGGAGAGTAATTTGAGGCATATTCAGTGGTGTCCCATACCAAAGGGCACATGTGTTTAAAACTATATTCTAATTTAAATTTCAATTTAAGGCGATAAGAGAGTTTTTTTCCAATCTTTTTTTTCTTTTGTATATAGATATCTTTTGTGAAGCCTATTCCTTTGATCTATCCAAAATTCAATGGAGTCAGGAGTTAGGATAAAACCTCCCCACCTAGCAGGTCTTTGAATCTCTTTGTTTAGATTTTCCTCTTCAAAAGCCTTGGATCTTTCTACCAGATCTTCATAGGAAGATATCTCTTTACTTTGAAAAGAAACAGATGCAGAGATTTGAGAACCTCTTGGTCGGGATAAAAAGTATGCATCATTTTCTTCATTAGTTACTTTAGAACAAGTGCCCTCAATCCTAATCTGTTTATTGGTTTTAGCCCACCAAAAATTAAGTGCTACATATGGAGATTTAGAGATTTGTTCTCCCTTATTTCCCTCATAATCTGTAAAGAATACAAAACCTTCATTAGAAATTCTCTTTAAAAGAACCATTCTAGATGTGGGCTTTCCTTCGGAATTTAGAGAAGCCAAATTCATGGCATGAGGTAATGCTACTGAGTTCTCTTCAGCTTCTTTTATCCATTCATAAGCTTTTAATATAGGATCATCTAAATCCTTTGATGCTTCAAATAATTCCATTTATTTTTTTGAGGAAACCCAATAATCAAGACTCATATACTTTCCTCCACCTAAAGATAACAACACAAACAACATCAAACCATAAATCGAGGCAAACTCAATACCATTAGCTTCATGCGGCCATCCGTTTTCAAAATGAACAAGATATCCGGCAAAAAACATTACTACAAGAAGGGGTAATGAGACCCACCTTACAAAAAGACCCACTAATAGCAATGCACCTCCTCCAGACTCAATAATTATGACTAACCAAGAAGCTAAATCTGGTAATGGAACCCCGAGAGCTCCGAGGTACCCTGAAAATTTTTCTAAATTTTCTATTTTTTCAACACCAGCAAACCAAAATACAAAGAAAAGGTACACTCTTATTAAAAATAAAGGTACAAAGTCTAATACTGAAAGTTTTTTTAAAAAATCATCAAAACTCAATATAAATCTCATTTTAGACCTTCCTAACTATAACGCTTCCTACAGAATAACCTGCACCGAAAGAACTTATTACACCCTTCTCATCAGATTTAAAATCATCTTTATACTGATGAAATGCAATTATAGAGCCAGCAGAGCTAGTATTGGCATAGTCATTTAGAATAATTGGCATTTCATTTTCATCTGGATCTCTTCCAAGAAGTTTCTTAGCTATAAGTAGATTCATGCTTAAATTTGCTTGATGAAGCCAAAGTCTTTTAATTTCGCTAATTTCCAAGTTCAGCTCATTTAAATGATCGCTTATGTGCATTTGTACTATGGGAACAACTTCTTTGAAGACGCTCCTCCCTTTTTGAATGAATAGTTTGTCTGATGAGTTTGGATCAGAGTCCTCTGGAGAATTAAGAAATCCAAAGTTATTTCTTATATTGTTAGAAAATTTAGTCTGTAGTTGAGTACCCAGTATTTCAAAACTAAATGAGGAGTCTTGTTGGCGCTCCAATATTACTGCAGTGCATGCATCACCAAATATAAAATGAGCATCTCTATCTCGAAAATTAAGGTGGCCAGAACAAATTTCTGGATTAACAACCAATATTTTGTCTGCAACTCCTGCTTTAATGTCATTGAAAGCATTTTGAATAGAGAATGTAGCAGATGAACAAGCAACATTCATGTCATATGCATATCCTTCGATGCCCAATTCCTGCTGAACCTCTATTGCAATCGCAGGGTAAGCTCTTTGTAAATTTGAACAGCCACATATCACAGCGTCAATTTCACTTGCATTAGTGTTAGCTTGATCTAAGGCTTGTTTAGATGCGGCCACAGCCATCTCAGCTAATATCGAGAGTTCATCATTTTTTCTTTCTTTTAATTTAGGACGCATTCTAGAGATATCTAAAATACCTGCCTTGTCTTGAACATATCTTCTTTCTATTCCAGAGGCTTTTTTTATAAATTCAGAACTAGAGGGTACAAGCGCTTCCATTTCACCAGTTGATATGCTTTCTTGATTTTCATTATTATAAGATTCGACATAACTATTAAAGCTCTCAACCAATTCTTCATTAGTTATATATTCTTTTGGTGTAAATAAACCGGTACCTGAGATAAAAACAGACATTTACAAATAATATGTTAATTGGACTTAATAAGCTTACTTTAATTTATTTTTTTTCTCTATTTCTTCATAAGCCGCTTGAATTTCTATAAATTTTTCTTTAGCTTTTTCCAAAAGTTCATCCGGCAATCCCTTTGATAATAGAGTATCTGGATGAAATTCTTTTCTTTTTCTTTGATAAGTTTTTTTGATATCAGCAAAAGACATATTTTCACTTACGCCAAGAACGTTATAAGCATCTCGTAATTCCGAACCAAATTTTCTTTTGTTTATTTCAAATAAATTTGGGTCAATACCAAAAATATTTATAGCTTGAATCAGTAGTTCTTCTTCGGCCTTATCAAGATAGCCATCAGCCATTGATAATTCAAAAAGAAGATCGTAAAACATTATCAAAGCAGAAGGATTTGATGAAAGTAATGAAGCAAGCTGCTCAGCATAATCTTTGAACGAATTAGAATCATCCTTTGCATGATTAAATATTTGAATGGCAAAAAGTCTTTGATCTGAGGGGAAGTTAAATCTTTCTTTAATGAATAAATCAACTTTATCAACTTCCTCCCTAGTAACTATTCCGTCTGCCTTGGCTATTTTTGCAAAACATGCAAAAAGTGCTGTAAAAAAAGCAGCTTGATTTTGTTGATTATTACTTGGTCTAGGTTGATTATCAGAAAGCTTTGATCCTATGATTGCACCGATGATTCCACCAATTGGACCACCCAATGTGAATCCGATCATTCCGCCTATGCCTGCTTTCCAAAAACTCATATTTTAGCTATTGTAATTAAGTTAATTTTATATAAAACTAGTTTCGGTAATAAAGGGGAGAAAATGAGTTTACCTGTTGTAAATTATTTAAAATTACCTGATGGAGAAGATCCTTATTTGGAGGGACATAAATGCTCAAATTGTGGGTCAATATTCCTTGGTGAAAGAAATGTTTGTTCAAATTGCTTTTCTAGAGACACAATCGAAGCAGTAAAGCTCAGCAATACTGGGAAACTTTATTCATATTCCATAGTTTTCAGGTCTTTTCCAGGAATAGATGTCCCTTATATCTCTGCAATAGTTGACCTAGATGGTGGGGGAACAGTTAAAGGAAATTTGATAGATTGTGAACCAGACCCAGAGAAAATAAAATTTGATATGCCGGTTGAAGTTGTATTTGATGACGCACTTGGCAGGAAAGATAAAGATGGAAATAGCTATATAAGCTATTTCTTTAAACCAATTTCATAGAGGAGAAAAAATATGAGTGATGTATATGTTTTAGGCGTAGATATGATTAAATTTGGCAGGTTTCCAGAAAGAACGGTTCCAGATTTAGGTTCTGAGGCAGCCTTACTTGCTTTAGATGACGCAGGTTTGTCAATCGGTGATATGGAAGCATTCTATTGCGGTAATTTAGGCCAAGCCAATGCAATGGTTGGACAAAGAATTCTTCAAGAAATAGGACAAACGGGAATTCCAGTCGTGAATTGTTCAAATGCATGTGCTACAGGCGCCACTGCTTTCAGGGAAGCATGGACATCAATAAAAGCTGGATTATATGACGTGGTGCTAGCGGTAGGTGTAGAGCAAATGGGTACTGGACTGTTAGGTGGTGCTGGAGGTGGTGCCGGAATACCCAAAGAAGGTCTATTGGGATCTGGAACAATGCCTGCGGTTTTTGCGGAAGCGGGTATGGAACACGCTAGACAATATGGTACAACATTTGAGCAATTCGCTAAGATTTCTGTGAAAAATCATCATCACTCAACCATGAATCCTAAGGCGCGCTATCAAATTGAGACTCCCCTAGAAGAGGTGATGAATGCTGAGATGATTTCATACCCAAATACAAAGTTGATGTGCTCCGTGAATGTTGATGGAGCGGCAGCAGCAGTTTTAGTTTCTGAAAAGAAAGCAAAAGAACTTGGAATGCAAAGAGCTGTCAGAATAAAAGCTTCAGTCATGACGAGCGATCCATATCAGGAAAGAGACCTTGTGATGCCAGATGTAAATAGCTGTACACGCAAAGCTGCAGCTGAAGCCTATGAAATGGCAGGCCTTGATTCCAAAGATATTGACTTAGTAGAACTTCATGACTGTTTTGCTACAGCTGAGATGCTGCACTACGAAAATCTGGGCCTATGTGGAGATGGTGAAGCAGGCAAACTGATAGATGAAGGTGAAGTTGAGTTGGGTGGCAGAATACCGGTCAATGTATCAGGAGGACTCCTATCTAAAGGTCACCCTCTCGGTGCAACAGGAATTGCAAATATATATGAAGTTTGTACTCACTTAAGAGGTGAAGCTGGCAAAAGGCAGGTTGAGAATGCAAAAATTGGTCTTACCCATGTCATTGGTTTAGGCAGTGCTTGTGGAATCCATATTTTAGAGAAAGTCTAAAATGTTAATAGGAGTTGTGAGCGATACGCATAACAATCTCCTAAACATTGATAAGATAATTGAGATATTCAATGAAAAAAAAGTTGAGTCAGTTATCCATACAGGGGATATAACCAAGGCGCGCTCTTTAGAAAAATTCTCAAGTCTAAACTGCGATTTTTTCGCGGTATATGGAAACAATGATAGAAATGAATTTGGATTGGACAAAGTTGCTATCGACTGTAATTTCATAATTCAAGATCCACCTATGACTTTAGATAGATATGATAGAAAAATAGCTGTTTTTCATGAACCCGAGCCTATCAGTGAATTTTTAGCAGCGGATAATGAGGTAGACATCATTCTACACGGACACACTCATAGATACAGAGAAGAGTACATTAACAAGACTCTACTTTTTAATCCGGGTGAATCAGCTGGTATGTTTAAGGGCAAAAATGCTGTTGGATTAATTGACCTTAAAAATTTAATTGCTAAAAGAATCTTTTTTTAATCTGAAATACTATAAAGCTAAGCAAAATACTCAAGGGCAAAGTAAGAATTAAAGGCCGCAAGGGTCTCAATGAGAAATTTCTTTCAAAAATAAAATTAAATAAAAAGGTGTAAATAGATGGGGCTAAATTTGGGTCGGATATACTTATTTGGGATGGTGTGAGTAATAGCGTTGATACAAGAAAAAATATATACAAATAATACTTTTCGAGATACCGAGAAATCATATGGGCAACAACAATAGAGCAACATATATATATTAACCAATACATGCTATTTAAGGATTTCTATTATTTCTTTTTTCAATAACTTTTTCCTCCAAGGGGTTATCTCTCTAAAAGCTGGATCTGCACCCTCGAGCAATGCTATCCTCAATAAATCTTTCTGAGCTTTCTTAGAGAAAAATAAAGTAGGATTTATCCTTTCTTGCTTTGCTATCTCATTTACCTTTAGGTTCAATTTATTTAAAAGTTCATTTTCTTGCTCCCTCGGAATAGACCTTCTTATATTATTTTCTGACATTTGATTTTCAAATGTATTGCTAACAAGTTTTTGAATATCTTCATCATGCCAATAGTTCTTACCAGAACTCCTTAGAAGTTCTATTTGCTCAAGATAGAGAGGAATTAAATATTCAACATCAAGGGCGGCATACTTCAATTGATCATCAGAAAGAGGTCGTTTGAGCCAATTAGATCTTGTCTCTTTTTTATTGAGTATTATGCCTAATTTCTTTTCTACCAATCCCTGATAGCTTATGGAGTACTCATTTTCTAGGAACGAATTAGCCAATTGCGTATCGAAAATATTTTCCATCTTTTGGTTTGACCAAGAAAAAATTGCCTCTAAATCTTCTTTACACGAATGAAGAATTTTAAGGACATAATTTGAGAAAAGAAAATTTGCTGCATTTTTTGGTTCTTTGATTTGTACTGTGTCAATAAGATAGATTTCCTCTCCGTCATTCACCTGCATGAGAGCAAGTTTCATATTATCTTTTGATGTTCTCCTGAATTCAGTATCTATAGCAACATATGATTTATTGATTAACTCGTCATTGAGAAAAGCCAAATCTTCTATGTTTTCAATAAAAGTATACAAGAGGTCTAGTTTTTTGAGAGGTTTTGCTGGTGGACTATATCAATGACACTTTCTTCAGGTGAGAATCCTGATACGACTTTTTTAAGAATATCAATTAGCATTAAAACATCTCCATTTTCATCAGCTTTTTTTAATGATTCTAAATGTTTTTCCAATTCTACTGAGGATATTGAAATCTCTTCAGCTCTTAGTATCTGCTTATGATCAGTTTCGCTAACATTGTCACCAATCAACAACTCCTCATATAGCTTCTCACCAGGTCTTAATCCGGTGAATACAATTTCAATATCGCCATTAGGATTTTTTTCATCTTTAACTTCCATCCCGCTGAGATTAATTAGTCTCTTAGCTAATTCATAGATTTCTACAGGTTCCCCCATATCCAGTACAAAAACATCACCTCCCTGTCCCATAGCCCCAGCTTGAATAACCAATTGTGCTGCTTCAGGTATAGACATGAAATAACGAGTTACCTCCTTATGAGTAACAGTAACAGGACCGCCATTCTTTATTTGTTGTTGAAAAAGGGGTATTGCTGAACCTGATGATCCTATTACATTTCCAAAACGAACCATGGTCATCCTTGTTTTACAGTCAACTGAAAGAGATTGAAGTATCAGTTCTGCAAATCTTTTTGTTGCCCCCATTATATTAGTCGGTCTTACAGCCTTGTCTGTAGAGACTAATACAAAGGTATCGACATTAGACTCAATTGCTGCCAGAGCACAAGACATCGTTCCAAATATATTGTTTTGAACAGCCTCGAAAGGATTTTCTTCAACTAATGGAACATGCTTATAGGCCGCAGCATGATAAATTGTATCAACACCAAAAGCATTACATACCTCCATTATTCTCTTTTTGTTTTTTACACTTGCGAGTATTGAAAAGACTGCGGGCTTTTCAGAGTAAGTTTCAATTTCATTTTTAATTGAGTATAAAGCATATTCATTTGAGTCAAGAAGAATGATCTTGGAGGCACCATTTTTGACTGATTGCCTAGATATTTCTGAACCAATTGAACCTCCCGCACCAGTAATCAATACTACTTTATCTTTGATATTTTCATTAATTAAGTTGTGCTTTGCCTCAACCTCATATCTGCCTAGTAAATCTGTGATATCGACCTCTTTTAATTCGGAAACCGAAATTTTTCCTTGTGCTAATTCAGCTAAACCTGGGAGAATTCTTACTCTCAGCGAATAATCTTCAATTTGCTTTAATAATGATCTCAAAGTTGATTTTGATGCAGATGGCATTGCAATAAGCACTTCATCTATCTTCCCTCTTTGAGCCAGTTTCTTTAATTTATCAGGATGGAGAACTTTAATTCCACCTAAGTAAGTACCCTGAAGTGACTGATTATTATCAACAAATACAATTGGTTCCATTTCTTGACTAACTCTTAAAGCACTTGCAAGCTGAATACCTGCTGACCCAGCACCATATATAGCAACTTTTTTATCAGACTCTTGTTGGGAGAGGTAAAGTCCAGCTCCAAGTCTTGAAGTAATCATTAAAAAGCCAAAAGTTAGTATTCCTACTAACCAACCGATTATAGTTATCAAAGGTTCAGTATTTGAAAGATTTAATGATTCAAGTAAAAAACCATAAAAGAAACTCATCAGTAGATTCAGAATAAACACAATAGCTATCGCTCTAGCTATTATGATGGACACACTAAAGTCAAGGTATCTAACAACTGAACTATAAACACCTAAGAACCAAAAGGTTGTAACACAGAATATTGGCAACCAGATCAGTCGAATAAATTGCTCTACATGAATTGATCCAATACTGATATCGCTGATTGTTAGCGCCAGCAAACTTGAAAGCGCCAAGCAAATAAAATCAGTCAATAGAACTATTAATTTTTTGTTAAACCGAGAGGTTGATATCAATGTCTTTTTTAAACTCATCTTTTAAGTAAAGATCAATGTGAGATATTAACTCTTTTTAACACCTTTAATGCAGTAAGCCATATGATATAAATATCAAATCTAAAAGATTTCTCTTTTAGGTAATTTAGGTCAAATTCTACTTTCTCTTGTATTGAAAGATTATCCCTTCCGTTTATTTGTGCAAGACCTGTAATTCCTGGAAGGAGACTATGTACGCCCACTTCAGTTCTCAAAAACACTAAATCATCTTGGTTATGTAATGCAGGTCTTGGACCTACTAGAGACATATCCCCAATCAAAATAGAGTAAAGTTGAGGCAGTTCATCGATACTATAATTCCTTAAAAATTTTCCAACTGGAGTGTAATACGTTGAGGGATCTTGCAAAAGGTGGGTTGCTACATCTGGAGTATTTGTTGTCATGGTTCGAAACTTAGGCATCATGAAGATAATGTTATCTTTTCCAATTCTTTTAGACCAATGGATGATTGGGCCTTTGGAAGTAAATAATATTGCCAAACTTATTACGGCAATAGGCATTATAAGAATAATTAATAGAACAAAAGATATTAATAAATCAAAAAAGCGTTTCATTTAGATGTCTTAATTTCAATTGAGCTTGAAAACCTAAAGATTCAATTTTACTAGAAGAAAATTTATCATCTTCCAATAATTTACCAATCTTGTGGCCTAGAGGACCTGGAGTGAATCTAAACATTTTTAAGACGAATAAAGGCAACCTAAATCTTGGTGGTGGTTTATTCGATAAATCAAGGAAGGTATCGTAAATTTCTGTGGTAGAGTAATCGTAACCATCAGTAACAGTATAAACTTGTCCATTTTCTCCCATTTTTTCAATTAACACTATAGCCTTTACGAGATCATCAACATGTATCATTGACCTTTTATTATAAATTTTAGGAAGTGGAGGACACCACCCTCCTTCAATTGCCCTTTTAATGAGAGATAGATTCCCTTTAACTTCTTTTCCGTAAACTAATGCAGGCCTGACTATACACACCTTCATGTCAAATTGCTTCGAAATTCTAAGAAGTTCCGATTCAGCTTTTAGCTTAGTACCTCCATAAATATTCCTGTATTCGCTTGAAACTGGCTCAGACAGAGAGTTCATGGTACCTGCCTTGACACTGCTTATAAAAATAAAATTTTTTACACCCGCTTCTGCAGATTGAAGTGCTAATTTTATTGTTGCATCAACATTGAGTGCAATATAAGTCTGAAGAGATTTTTTAGGATTAGATAAATCATGAGCATGCCCGGCAAGGTGAAAGACTGAGTTAACTTCTTTAAAAACCTCTTCCTTCAAACAATCTTTTTCAAGATCACACTTAACATCTCTTTCTCTTGATTGCATATGTCGAGAAACGCCTACTACGTCGCATCCCTCTTTTTCTAGCAAATAGGAAAGTCTAGAACCAATAAAACCGGATGATCCCGTTACAATAGATTGCATAATTTTATGTTATAGACTGAGACACTTGAGACTGAAGAAAAAATTAATTCATAAGTTCATGATATAAAGAATAATGCTGTCTTATAACCTTTTTTTCGTCAAACTTTTCTTTAGCATATTGATGAGCTTGTCGACCCATCTCTGCTGAGTATTCGTGATTATCTAGCAATTTATTTAAAGCAGTTACTATAACCTCTTTATTTCTTGCTTCAACTAATAAGCCAGTTTTGCCTTCTATAACTGCATCTCTACACCCAGGATGATCTGTAGTTATTATTGGTATTCCACATGCAGAAGCTTCTATTAGAACTTTAGGAATACCTTCTTGATAGTAAGATGGTAAAACGAAAATTGTAGCTCGCGAGAGTAATTCACTCAGGTCTGATCGGTTTCCGAGATAGCTAACTCCATTTTTTTTACATAAAGTTAATATCTCCTCTTCAGATATAGAAGTTGGACTGTATTCATCAATTGGTCCAGCTAACAAAAATTTTATTTGATCATTATATTTCTTACGATAAAGATCTGCTGCTTCACAATATTCCATAACACCTTTGTCTCTTAGTATCCTACTTGCCATTAGAACAGTATCATGACTCCTTTCTATGGATGGTTTGAATTTATCTAAATTAACTCCTGAACCTGAAATAATGCAAATTGATTCCTGTTTGCAAACCTTATTTTCTAAAATAATGTTTTTATCAAACTCATTCTGACAAATGATCAAAGAAGTTTGCGGTTTAAAAATAATTCTGTAAATAATTAAGACTACTTTGAATCTTAATCTCTGATAGAGACTCGTATAATTTATTATTGGACCCATACCTGATATGGCTCCGATAAATGGAGTATTTGTTAATCTAGAAACCAATCCTAAAAAAATTATTGGTTTTATAGTTACAGCATGGATGAGATCAGGCTTTTCTCTAACAATTAACAGCAAGACCCTGGTTAACTCATAGAAGGATTTAAGGATTCCATTTGAGGTACGAGTTAGTGGACTTTGGAATACTTCAAAATCTTTTTTATCTCTTTCAAAACTTTTATTTGATATGTCGGCATAAACGCTCATGTTGACGTTGTTCAAACTTGCCTCTTTTGCTATGGGTAATCTGTGAGAATAAAAAAACCAATCGACATTAACGAACATAAAAATTTTTTTAAAAGTATTCATGTTACTCACTTAAAGATATTAATTAAGTTTTAGTACTCCAAAGTTTTGAGATAACTTCTGACTTAACACCCTCAAATGATTTTGTAGAGTCAATTAAAAAGTATCTTTCTCCTAAAAATTTGACTCCTTCATTTTCATAAAACCTAGCTCTTAACTCTGTCTCAGTCTCTTTTCCAAATTTAGTTCTCTTGTCATTTCTCTCTAGTGCAACTTCAAGAGGAACAGATAAATGGAATAATTGATTAGCTGATTGAATAGTATTGTAAAAACTATTTTCTTTCCTATAAAGGAATTGGTAAAAACGATTTCTGGTTTTGTCGTATGGGATTCTAGGAGAATCCATTTTACCTACAGTCAAGCCAGGATAACGATCACAAATTACCAAATAACCTTTTCTGCTAAGATTATGAGCTTTCAATGATTCAATCTTCCGGTCATATGCTAAACACAATGCCCGAAGAGCATGTATTGTTGAGATACTAATCTTGGAGGCTTCCTTCACTTTAATTTCTTTAACTCTTAACCTTCTGACTATGCTTAAGCTCTTGAATAAGAAATTAGGAAAAAAGGTTATTAGATTAGAAGAAGGTCTTCCTAAATGAAAAATTTTGACTGAAAATTCTTTTGAGAAAGTGTTCTTTAGCTCTTTAACAAGTGTTGATTTACCAGATCCATCCAACCCACAGATTGCAATTACAAATCCCGGATCAAATAATTTTTTTCTTTTTATAAATATTTTGTTAACCAATCTTTTATTTAAGCTTTTATATTGGTGTAAGAAATGTCGCATTAAATTCCGTCTTCTGAATCCACGCAAAATTCCTTTTAGATAAAACGAATAAGAAATTTTTTTCAATAAAGATCCAGACTCGAATATTTTCTTCATTTCATAGGATATTTCCTCAGTTATATACAAGTCAGGAATGCTTTCAGGATTGCTACTTCTTTGGATTATGTCCCATTCTTTCGAATACTTCTTTCTCTCCCTGAGATACTGCAAAATCCCAAACATCGAGCCAATTTTTATAAAGTATCTTATTAAATAAATATTCTGTTTTGCGTTGTAGGTTAGAGAAGGCAAGAGTTCTTCCCGAGTAGTGTTTTCAAGAATATATTTTTCCAAAGGTAAAACATAATTTTTTGAAATATGTTCTCCGGTTACAATTTTGTAGTAGACATGTAGATGGGCAAATTTTTTTGTTTTAGGGTCAAAGCCATAATAATGCTCGATAAATGGATAACTTGCTTGATAAGAACTCAGTTTTTTGAAATTACAATGCTCAGTAACTTTTTCAAACTTGCCTTTGTATTCTAAGGGTATAAAAAGATCTAAATCTCCCTCCCCCATTAAATTTTTTTCTAATGCACCATAGCCTTTCCAATTGCAAAAAGGTATTACTTCAGAATGTAAATTTGTAAAAAGAGCTTTTAATACTTCAATCATCTCCGAATATAATAAGATTCTTACTAAGATGAGGGTACTGATCTATAAGATAACACTCTATGTCTCTGTTTCTGCTCATAAAAGAATCTACATTTAAGTATTTGAGGCGTTTATGTCCTCTAGATTTTAATCTTTCTTTGATAGTAGAGGACCCTGGGTTTGGTAAAAAAATTACTTCAATATCACTTAATTCAGACGTTAACAATTCCAAAACAAGATGAGTTTCAGTATTCTGAAAAAGAAATGGAAGATGTGAGATGCCCTCATCCACAATCATGGTTTGTCTTGAATCGATGTAATTTGTTTTTAAATCTACAAAAATCCCAAATTTTGAGACTGCATTCCTAAAAATATTCATTCTAAATGCAAATGAACCCTGTTCTTTTAGAGACCAACTCAATAGTAAATGGATTTTTAAACGTAGATAAATTAACCCTCTAATAAAATTAATTAGCTTCAAAAACAAACCCTGCTTATAAACTTGAGGTTTAATTCCATCAAAAGTGTAGGTATTCATTAACGTGGATTTACCACTGCAAGGTTGTCCTGTTATCTCAACTAAATTCATCTCAAGTCATTTAAAAGAGGGGACTGCTCATAGAGATTTATATATCTCCTTGTAAGTGCTCAACATATTATTTGCGCTAAAGTTTTTTATGGAATACTCTCTCGATAGTGACCGACTGCCTTTAATTTTATTGAGATTAACGCTTATGTATTTTAAAGCTTCTATAATTTGGTCTTCATCCTCGGAGTCCACATACATACACCGCTCCTCTGGAGGAGAAATCTCGTTATGTGGAGGTATTTTTGATAAAACCATAAAACAACCTGCATACATAGATTCTAGAATGGCTATCGGTAAACCTTCTCCTTTTGATAATGATATAGAAACATCTGCTTCAAGCATGTGCTCTATAGCTAAATCTCTCGAAACCCTCCCTTTAAAGTTTATTTTGATATTGTCTGGAACTTGCTTTGAAGCCTTTAAAAGGCTCTGTCTCATATTGCCATCTCCCAAAAAGATAATTTCAGCACTTAGTTTTGATTTTTTTAATGCTTCCAGTAATGCAATTTGATTTTTTGTTTTGTTTAGTGCGCCAACACAAACAATCTTTAACTCATAATTTTTTGTGTAGTGAATATCGCTAGATCTGCTTGTATCAACATCATCTATCCTCTTATGATCAAAACCATTAACCACGGCTATGGTTTTTTTATTAATAAATTTATCAACTAAGGGAGGTATGCTTTTTCTGCTAGATTCACCGCAAGTACAAACTTTTTCTGACAGGCACATAATAATGAAATCAAGTATTTGATTTCTAATTTTTAAGACTTCCCAGCTATTATGAAGAGTAAAAACAGTTTTTCTAAGAAGTTTTAATTTAAATGGAAATAGTGAAATTAAAAAAATAATTCCTGTGAGTCCACTGTGTACGTGAATCACATCAAAATCATTTTTATATAAAAGGTTTTTAAGGATGCGGAGCATCTTGAATATAGAACCTTCACCATTGAATGCATCAATGTCGGAGTGCACAGCAATATCATTCTTAAAAAGAGAACAAAAGGTTTGATTTACCTCGCTTTTCAATCCAAGTGAAAATTGATTATATGGGGCACTTGTAGAATTTAATGTTGTGGCTAGTCTTAATAATTTCATGAGTATAAAAGTTTTATGGAATCTCAAAAAAATTTACTTTATGGAACTTTATTCATTCTTAGGTTGCAAATTTAAATTCACATTCTAGATTCAAGCCAGGAAACTAATGAAAAAAGACCATAGTATGCTCTCTTATGATGCATTTTCCTTCTTTTTAGCAAAGCATTTCCATCTATCTTAGTTTGTCGTTTTAAAAAGGAATTAGCCTCATCATTAAAGATTTTTTCATATGAGTTTGTTTTCCATCCAAATCCAGTTTTAGGTAGGTTCCAACCAGAGTGAGGTATCTGATTTTGATATAGTTTTTTTAAAATAGTTTTTTGGCCATCTTCCATCATGACTGAAGAGGAGATACTTAATGCAGCATCAATAATGTCGTTATTCAAAAATAAAGGTCTTGCCTCAACAGAGTTGAACATAGAGGCTCTGTCTACTTTATATAACATTTGGTAGGGTAACTTGAATTTTAAATTTAGAATTCTCCACTTATCTAGAGGTCTAAGACCTGATAAGTCTTTCAAAATACTTGTTACATAATGTAAAGGATCATAATCTGATCGTATAATGCCTTGCCATTCTCTTTTCTTGAAGCCATTGCATGATAAATCAACTAAGAGATCTTTTTCATTCATAAATAAACGCTCTAAATCGAAGTACCTAAATCTTGAGAGCAGTCCATTGATAATCTTTCCTGGAAACCGTATGAGAAAATCAAATTTCTTATCCAGAAGCTTTTCAATCTTATTCAAATTACCAAAAGACGAATATCCACAAAATAACTCGTCTGCACCATCGCCAGTGAGAGCTACAGAGTAACCAGAAGCTTTTATTGCTGAAAAAACAATATTGCTTGGAATAACAGAAGTATCATCGAAAGGACTTTCACATATAGTAGGAGTTAATTTTAAAGAGTCTTCAACATCTGATGAGTCAATTTTTTTAATAATATGATTTTCATGCCCAAGAACTTTAGCTAGAGAGGATGCCCTCTGCTCGGAATCATCATGCTCTCCAAAATCAGCCGTGAAGCCACATAAGCCTTTTTGCTTATTTCTTGCATTAGAAAAAATTAAACTTGAATCAACTCCTCCACTGAATAAACAGGCGACATCAATACTGGCAAACAGTCCATCCTTCATAGAGTAATCTAATGTATCTGTTATTAGCGTTGTAGCAGTTTCTAAATCATCTATTTCATTAGTTATCATTGGCTGCCAGAAAGAATAAGACTCATGAGCTAAAACTTTTCCATCATGCAATGAAAAGCAATGAAAAGCTCTTTAAATTTCCTGGCTTAACAGAATATAAATTCTCAAACATAGTATTCGGTGATGGAACAAAGCCATATGTTATGAAATCTATATAAGATTCCTGACGAATTTTCCCACAAAACCTCATAGGTATAAGGTTTTCAGTAGAACCAAAAAAAACTGATTTTTGGCTTGAAGAGTAATAAAGTGGTTTTTGTCCTACTCTGTCCCTAGCTAAGGTAAGGGTTTTCTTTTTTTTATCAAAGTATACGATTGAAAAGAAACCATTAAATTTTTCAAAGGCTTTATTTCCCCAATGAGATATAGATATGGCAACAACTTCCGTATCAGAAATTCCCTTAAACTCGTATCCCAGAGATAGTAATTCGGATTTTAAAGTGTCTTTGTTATATAAATTTCCATTAAATAGGAGAACTATATCTTTGTAGACCATGGGTTGCTTTCCATCGCTTGCATCTCCCTGAACTATTAATCTTGAATGAACACCATAGAAGTTTTCAATATCAATACTCTCTATCTGATCTGGACCTCTGCGCTTAAGGAGAGGTTCCACTTCATTAATATGATTAAGGAGATCTTGAGTCTCTATGTAACCAAAATTTCCTAAAAGACCGCACATAAATTCAAAGATCTAGGGTTTTATCCCATTGTTTCATTATGTTATCAACAGAGTATTTTTCTCTCAACAATGTTGCATTTTTAGAAATATTCAACCTAAGATTCTTATCAGAGATAAGTTTTCTTAAGGCATTCTCAAGTCCGAGCTCTTTTTCTGATGGGTGAACCAAAAGACCATTGATTCCATTCTGGATCATATCTCTTGGTCCTGTATCACAGTCAAAGCTTACACATGGAATTCCATACGTCATTGCTTCTAGCAAAACATTTGGAAAACCTTCTACAGAAGAACTTAAAACAAAAAGATCCGCCCTTTCATACCACTCAGAAATATTTCCTACACTACCGGGTAGATTAATCCTATTACTCATCTCAAGTTCATCAACTAATCTTTTCAATTCGAGCCTCTCTTCACCCTCTCCTAAAATTACTAATTCCCACTGAGTGTGATGATCTTTGATTGCATTAAATGCTCTTATTAAAAGATCAAATTGCTTATATTTATGCATCCTACCTGAAGCCAATATAATCCTCTTATCCTTATCAACTAACGAATCAGGTTTTATAGAGCGCTCATTATGCAGGGGCAAAGGATAAACAACAGGATTTGGAATAACAGTTGAGCTATTCTCAGGAAAATTCTTATTTAACCAACTTTTACTTTTATCAGTTTGTACAATAACCTCATCAGCTCTCTTGAAGAGTAATCGGTAAAACCAGAATAATTTTTTGTTCAAAGTAGCAAAAGGCGTCCATGTTCTTTCGCAGATTATAAGTCTTGTATTAAATCCTATGGTGGAGAGCGAGGTAGCAACATTTACTCTAGTTAAAAAAGAAATTACTACATCCGGACTTAATTGTCGGATATGTCTTCTCAATTCAATAAACTTCCAAATAAGATTTATTAATCTGTTCTTAGGAAAAATTTTACTATCACTTAAATGAAGCGAAGAAACATCATTGCTGACTTGATAATGATTTACTTTAGAACCTGTATAGGTAGAAATTAAAGTGACTTTGTAATTTTCTTGAGACCAATGATCACATAGTATTGAAACAACCCTTTGTGCTCCTCCTAAATTCATAGCACTAACTACGATAACAATGTTTTTTTTCACTGGAGAAACTAAAACCAATTAGCGATCGAATAATACAGAGTTAATATAAAGAAAGGAGAGTAACCAAAAGAAAAGGTTTGAATAGTCCCAACCTCCCCTCGTTTTATTAGGAAAAATAAATATAAGATGATTGCATTCCCTACGTATCTTATGAAAGAAGCATCAATGGTTAGGCCCATCAAATAAATTAAAATCAAACCGACTGACATAAAACCATATACATCTTTTAGAGCTTTTTTATTTATAAAAATTATCAAGAGTGCGACATAAAAGATAATCAAGTTATAGGCGATACTTGCAGAGACAACATCGACAAAATGGACTCGTGTACTACCTATTGCAATTACGAATGATCCAACTAAAAGTGTGATTATTGAAAAGATAAAAGGAGTTTTTATTCTTTTATTATTTAGGAAATTAAACAAAAAATACAAAGATATAATGGGCAACATAGATAAGTGCACTGCACTAGCTAAAAAGAATAGAATATACCTATTCAATCCTTTAAAACTTACAAAGCCTAACATTAGAATTGCAAACGCTATTCCTGACCTGATACCAGATGAAAATAAAACTTGTACATTTGGTGTGAAAAACACCATTAAAAAAAGAGGTAAGATATAAATTAAATATTTTTGAGATCTTATATTTATTGAATAAAGATAAAAAATAACAGAAGAAATGGCAAAAGCCATATAACTGAGTACAGAAATAGTGGTTATGTCGAAGAACTCAGTGAGCCAAAATACAGCTATCCTAAAAGCATAATCACCCCTAATCGTTACAACAGATGCATCATTTCCAGCCTCATCGAAGAAGTGAATATAAGAATTAATATCTCCACTTCCTAAAAAAAATTGTAACTGTAAAGAGATTACAATGAAGGAGCCGTAGATTATTGCTAAGAAAAATGAAATAGCTTTCGTAAAAGTAACAGTTTTTATGGAAAGCGTTCTTTTCGAAAAAATTTCAGAGCTCATAAAACCATTTTAACTTCACAAGTTTAAATTGAAGTTATTTATTTAGACAATTTAACATGAGATTGCTCATATCAAAATTCTCTCTATGATCAATTAGGCCACAATAACTCAGAACTGCATCAGAGATGATAGATTCCTGATTCTGTAAAAACCTAGCCAAGGAGTCTGCCGTTTTGATTGGCGCACATGCGTTATATTTAATTAGGTATTCGTAATAACCATTATCAAATTGGTCCACAATACCCGATTTAACACCCAACGATAATGCTTGGAGTACTGATGAAGATGAAGTTGTTAAAAATGCATTACTTGAGCTGATAGCGGCATTGAAATCAAAATTTTCAAATACTCTAAATTTAGAGGAAGCCATTTTCCCTTTTTGCCTCACGTCTCCAATTAAATGTACATTAGTTGGTCTGTCAGCATCACAATATGAATAATGTGTTATCTTTCCATTGTCTTGAGTATGAGTTTTAATCACTAGAATATAATCTTGCATATTTGAAAAACATTGAATTAAGAATTTTTCAGACAAGTATCTTTGGCTTTCTTCTTTAGACGGATCTGAAGCGTAGAAAATAATGTCTTTTTTGGAGGTTATCTCAAGAGTATTTTTTAAATAATTTACTTTTTTTTCTTCAAAAGCCTTCAAGCGATATTTAATTAGAGAATTACTACCCTTGTAGTGAACCTTTGCATTTGAGGGCAACGCAAGCTTTACAGATTCAGTATTTTGAGACTCTGAAGAGCAAACAAGAGCATCACAGAAAAAGATTTCCTCAAAGAGGTCGCCTAATATAAAAATTCCTAAATTCTTGGCTTTAATGGCTAAATAGTTATCAATGACATTTGTTTGTTGTCGATTTATAAGTATGTCAATTTTATTTGAGTAAAGGGAGTCGACAACATTAATACTTCTATTTAGATTGAAGTGGTATTTGAAAATTATAAGTATATCTGCAATATAACTTTCATGATTAAACAACAAAGTCTTAAAACTGAATAGCCCTCTTACTGAAAGCTTTCTTTTGGAAATTGTCTTCCTCAAGTAGTCTTTTGGAGGTGTGCTAAAAAATCCATGGCTGTAAAGAATAATATTAAATTTTCTTTCAAGCTCCTCCACATAGGTTGTGTAAAAATCTTCTGGTCTCCTCCTAGGAAGAGCAAGCAAAGCCGTAGGTAAATTTTGGTTTGTATTCTTAAAGTAGTAATAATCTGGTAGGGTCGTTTTCCTAATATGCATTGTAATCAATGACGCAACCCTCATAAATAATGAATTTAGGCTGATTATACTTGTCAGGATAAAGTTTGTTTTCCATTCAAGATTTGGAATCTCTCTATCAAGAAATCTTACAGCCTCATTCATTATCGAGACGGTCTGTTTGTCAGTGATAATTTGTATTTTTTCTGGCTTACCATGGCAAAAGCCTTCAAGACGGTGAATGCAATTCAGAACTCCCATTAATTTTAATTTTGTCTGCCGTGTATAAAGTTGAAGAAGAGGAATCTTATGAATAGAAATTTTATTTAGAGATTCCGACTGTGTTAAGTGTTTATAAAATTCTATGCTTAAAGCATCGATTTTACTTTGTTGAATACCGATACTTATGCCGCTTAAGTTACCATCTTTTCTCAGCAAAAGATTATCCTGATCTAATCTATAAAGAATGACTTTTATGCCAGATTGGTTATGAGAACTGGACAAGAAACTAACAAAGTTTATATATATTTTTCTTAGAGGTTTCACTATGAAAAGTGAATCAAATGAAAGAATATTAGCCATTTTATAGAGTAGACATTACTTTTAAGTTAGCAAATGTTATGAGTTATTGGATGGCATAAATTAAATATCTCTTTCAAGTAAGTTTGATATTGTGGTGTGAGCTATGTGCCAACTATAAATACCAGATGAAAAGCTAACAAAGGGAAGTTGATTATCTTTCAAATATAAGTTTAATCTATCAGCTGCATCCAGACCCTTGAGTTCCTCTACATCCTTTAATGAACCACAAATTAACTTCAATTTATTTGTGAAATACTTATGCGCGGAGTAAATAACATTATCTTCAACTCCCTCGCAATTTAATCTTAGCAATACATCATAGTCTCCAAATCTTGAATCTAGAAATTCACCTAACTCTTGAAAGAAAGTTTCGGAGGATATACCCAAAGTGGTCATATAGTCCTGATCAATAGATTCATATTTATTTTCAAATAAAGAACTACCCTCTCCAAAAATGTCGCCTTTTCCAAGATACAATTTAGTGATAGCTGCTGGCCTAGAATTATCCTCTGTAAGCGCTATGTTGAACAACAAATCCGCTTTCGGATAATATTTCTTTTTCTTAACGATTTCTTTATTTGCCTCTACAAAGATAGAGAAAAACCTTTCCTGTCTCTTCCTTATCTTTTCTCTAGCCTTCAATATTTTCATCAATTCAGAGTAACTTACAAATCTGCCTCGCTTTAGTAATCCTCCACTAATAAACCTTTTGAAAACAAAGAGATAAAAAGAGAAGCTAGAACCAAAAATCGATGAATGTTCCTGGGCAAAATGTGTACCAACATCTATCCAAATAATTTTTTTCATTTTTCAATGACATCCCAACTTGTTGCAGTGCCAGCTTCAACATCACTTGAAACTTTTTTTCCTATTATTTCATCAAAATATTTTGGAGGTAATCCAAAACCCGGCCTAATACTTTTGATATGCTCTTCAGAGAGCACATCACCCCTTTTTAAATTTGTGGTGAAATAAAGAGAGCGTCTAAATTGAACATTACCTTCTTCACTCGATTTTCTTCCATAATCAATATTTCCTAATGCTTCCCAAGTTGTTCTTGAATTATCAACTAACTCTTTTAACTCCTTTCGTTCCAATGAAAAAGAATCATCCGGTCCTCCTCCATTTCTATCCAGAGTTACATGTTTTTCAATGATGGAAGCACCTAAAGCGACTGCCCCAAGGGCTGTTGTATTTCCTAAAGTATGATCAGATAAACCTGTTACAAGACCATATTTTTCTCTCATGTCGGTTAATGTTCTCAGATTATAATCACCAACTGGTGCAGGATAGCCACTTACACAATGCAATAATGCAATTTCTTTACATCCTCCCTCTTTGGCGGCCTCTACGGCTTCATCTATTTCCTCAGCATCCGCCATTCCTGTGGAAATAATTATAGGCTTTCCAGTTTTAGCAACATACCGAATTAGGGGCAAATCTACGGCTTCAAATGAAGCGATTTTATATGCAGGTGCATTTAAATCTTCTAATAAATCAACTGCTGTATTATCGAATGGTGAGCTGAAGATAGTTATCTTGTTCTTATTGGCATATTCGAATAATGGTTTATGCCAATCCCATGGCATAAATGCACTTTCATAAAGCTCAAAAAGACTTTGGCCATCCCATAGTCCGCCTTTAATCATAAATTCAGGCGTCTTTAAGTCCATAGTAATTGTATCAGGCCTATAAGTTTGCAACTTTACTGCATCAGCCCCACAAGAAATTGCCATGTCAATAATGCGATAAGCATTTTCAATACTACCATTATGATTTGCTGACATCTCCGCAATAATGTATGGAGGTTCATATTGGTTAATTTTTCTTCCTTTAATCTGCATATTGAATTTATGTATTAATTAGCTCTTTTTATCATATTGACAATATTCTTACCCTCAAATTCTTTAATTTCTTGAGTTTTAAAACCAGATTTGAAATAGAAATCAATAGCTCGTTTATTGTCTTCGTAAACTTGCAAACTAATTTCTTTTACATTTAATTGTTCAAAAGCATACTTACTAGCAACCTCTTCAAGTAATCTTCCAGATCCAGGCTGATCAGAGAAAGGATTACTATAAATGCCAAAATCAATTGATACGTTTGGTTTAATTTTTGTGAAATTTATAGAGCCTAATACGGTCTTTTTAAATTTTATTAAGAAATATCTCTCAGTTGTTGATGACTCTAAATTAGAGATAAAATTTTCATGCTCTTCTTCAGAGATAATATTTTTGTTATGCATCCAATACCTTATGGATTCGTGATTACGCATTCGCAGGGCAAGAGCAAGATCATCTTTATTTAGATTAATATAGTTACACATCTTAATATCTTCATAATGCTCCAATGAAACTTCGTGATCACATAAATTATTAAAGGTCCTAGTACTCCCTTTTCCGTCACACACTTGTGATGCTAAATCGCTTGAGGCTTTCATCCATTTATTAGCGTTTTCTAAAGTGCCATTTATTTCTTCCACATTTCTTACTAATTTGATGATATTTTTTTTTGCTAAATTGTCTGCTAGAGGTTTTTGATTCGATGCAGTTACTATTTGGATAGCAGGAAGTCCCATGCAACATCGCTCCCAAGTTGTTGTACCAGAGGCGCCAATGGCTATATCAGAAGACACCATTAACTCTGCCATCTTTTTAACATTTTCTAAGATTTGAATGTTCATGGGTAATTTATCAGCTAAAGATTTAACTTCTTCTAAAAATGGTGAACTTGATCCCATCACAACTGAAATATTTAACCCACTTGAAAGTTCACTTTCACTTAAGTGCTTAAGAACAGAACATGTATGATTACTTGTATCAACTCCCCCCATATTGATAAGTAAATTTTTAAGTTTTGGTTTTATCCTGGACCTTAAGCTTTTAGATCTAAACTCTGTAAATTCTGATCTTAAAAGAGCATATTTAGAACCAATGAGTAATTTGCAACGTGCTGGAACTAAATTTTTGTATGAGCTTTTACTTTTATTGTAAGTTTGATCTAATAAAACATCACAATTATGTTTTCTATCACTAAGATCATCGATAATAAGCAACTTGTCATAAAAAGTTTTGAGATTATTTTGCCACTCTTCATCGATGGCATAATGATCGACTATGAGCCAATCAAAAAACTTTCCTTTTATTAAATCAATACACTCAAAAGCATCCTGTATTTGAGTTACACCAAGCCAGTGGGAGTGTTGGAGCTTTGCTTTATGCTCTGATTTATTTTTTCTACGCTGAAGCTTATAAACTTTAAATCCACTATCTTCGATTTTCTTTATTTCATTACCTTGGTGTTCTCTTGATATAAATTCAACTTCCACTCCATTTTGCCTGAGGGTTTCAGCCAGTGTTAAGCAACGCATAACATGTCCTGTTCCCATCTCAAAGGATGCATCGACGCGGAAAAGGACATTCATTAATTCAAGCGCTTAAAGCCTGAATGTGAAATGGGGCCTTCTAATTTCGACTCAATATCCAGCCCATCTTCGCATTCTCTTATCATGGCAAACAGAGGATCGAGTCTATCAAAATATTCATCAATGATTTCAGGAGTATGGTCTATGCAAACATAAATACTATTTGCAGCTAGGAATCCTTGTTTCAACATTTCCTGTGTAATTAAGGTTTTATATTTTTGGGCATCTGGATATTTAAATGTAAATCCGCTTAGTGCTGGCAAACCCCATGTCTCAATATTTAAATTGTATTTGGCTGCTAATCTTAACCATCTTTCAGAAATAGAACTTCCTCTAGCAGTTATAATTTCCCAAGATTTCTCTCTTTGCATTATTTCCAAGGCTTTTAGTGCAGCAGTTGGACCTATTCTTTCTGTCCAAAAAGTTGAACTTATAAATGTATTTTGCGCAGATTCCATAATTTCTTGTTTTCCAATACAGGCCGAAATAGCATAGCCATTTCCTAGCGCCTTAGCAAAAAGAGCTAAATCAGGTTCAACTTCATATTTCTTATGCAGACCTCCAAAAGTTTCCCTAAAACCAGAGGTACATTCATCGAATATAAGTACAATTCCATTTTTTGAAGCTAAATCCCTTACCTTATGAAGAAAGTCATCTTTTGGACCTTCATTTCTGGATACTTCCATTTTTATAGCAGCAATCTGATTTTTATTCTCATTGATAATTAATTCTAGCTGCTTAATATCGTTATAGTTAAAAGGCAAAGTTGTTCCAATCAAGCCTCTAGGAATACCGTTTGTTTGCAAACCTGGTAAAAGGTGTCCATCCAAACTTTTATCATTATTTAAATTAGTAGAAAGATACCAATCATGCCAACCATGGTAACCACAAATAGCAACTTTATCTTTACCGGTGGCTGCTCTAGCTATTCGTATAGCTATTGAATTTATCTCTCCTCCAGCTCTTGCCAACCTTGTCATATCTGCCCACGGATGAAGCTCAATAAGCTTTTCAGATAAGTACACTTCCTCCGGGCAATTTAAAGTAGACATATTTCCGTCTCTTATTGTCCTTTGGACAGCTTCGTCAACCTCTGGATGTCCATAACCAAGGATATTGGTTCCAATGCCCATTATGGACATATCAACGAACTCATTATCATCCAAGTCCCAGACTTTACAGCCTTTAGCTTTACTGAAATACGATGGCCACTGATCTGGCAAAAACATCTCAGGTCTTTTGGAAAGTAGCATATTTCCTCCAGATATAATTCTCTTAGCTCGTTTGTAAAGTTTTTGACCGGTACCCATAATTGATCCCTCATTATTTTTTATAGATTCATTTATTTTGAATAATTCTGGTTTAGATATGATCAGTTCAGATACTCTCTTCCAACTAAAATATATATCTGGAGCAAAGTATTCAAAAATATTTCTTATTAGCTCTAAATCCTCTGGTTCATCAACAGACCATCTCTGCTCAGATAAATCTTTAGAGTTTTGTATTGAAGATTTCATGAAAGCTTCTGAATTTCTTATATAAGTTGTAACATGCTCTCGATCATATTTTGATGAAGCGTCTTGATAAGCTCTTTGCAAAGATTCAAATGAGAACACCTCTATATCCAGACCGTCTGGATAAGTAATTGGATCAATATTTGAAAAATAATCGATGTCATTTTTCATATATTCTCTAACACACTTATCTACCAATTCAGAATCCACCAAAGGACAATCTCCGGTAATCCTAACTATGACATCTGCTTGGCATGATTTAGCAGACTCATAAAATCGGCTTAAAACATCATATTCACTACCTCTTGTGCATTTGAAACCTAAAGTTTCAATAAGAGATTCTAACTCATCATTTTCAATTCTATTGGAAGTAGCTACTATGATATCGCTAAGCTCTTTTGATTTCGATAATCGATTTAATAAAAGTTCTATCATTGGCTTTCCTGTAATAGGCTTCAAAACTTTTTTGGGCAATCTAACGGAACCCAGTCTTGCTTGCACAATTGCTACTACTTTCATGAATCTTTCCAGTTTGTTGGATTTAATAGATTAGTATCATCAGTCCTTAAAGCACTTGGTATATCTGGCAATTCTCCACTCGAGGCTGCTATGATTTCTTTTAATTGGCGCTCAGAATCAACACCCACTATTACCCTTGAGATTTCTTTAGTACCAAGAACATACCTAATAGTTGCTTCCAATGCGGAAATTTTATTATCTTCAAGCCATTCTTTCCATAGTTTCCATAGACCTTGCCATTGATCAAATTGCTTTAAAAATAAATCAGATTTAGCAAGTAACAAGCCTTGTAAGAATGCAGATCTGGAATGAATCTCAATATTTTTTTTATATAAGAAATCTAGTATTCCGCTATCTAACATACGTCTATCCAAGATATTGAAAGGTAGTTGCACTATGTCTAGATCAAATCTATTAAGTACTGCATCTAACTCAATGGGATCGTAAACTGAAACACCGATTTTAAGAAGTTTTCCATTTGTCTTTAACTTTTGAAGCTCTCTAAATAATTTATCAGATCCTGACTTTAATAAATCTTTAGAGTTGTGTACTAGCAGCCCATAGATCTTCTCTTGTTTTAGGTGCTTTAAAGTTTGATTAAAATCCTGTCTAAATAAATTAAGTTCTGTATCGTCAATGCCAGTTCCTTGAAAATGTCTAGTCTTAGAGGTCAAATGAAAATGCGATAAATCATAATTGCCTAGTTTTTTTTCGCTATCTCCATAAGCAGGAGCTGTGTCAAGGAAATCAATATTACTAGATTGAGCAAAATCCAGGATTTTCCTTACTTCAGCAGAATTTACTTGGCCTGACTTGGAATTTATACCGTAGTCAATTCCAAATTGGACAGTTCCAAGTGCTATTTTACTCATACTTAGAAAGTTTACTTTTTATATTAGGATAGATGAACTAAATGTTAACTTCTAGATGAGGTTGAGCATAAACATACCCCGCAAAGCCTTCTTTAAAATAGGAAATAGATAATTCTTTGTCTGTTAAATTTGGGTAACTTAAATAAGTTGACTTTTGCCCGAGCTGATATGAAGTACAACCTATTTCCTTAAGTTTCTCTATTGCAGTCATTTGCACTGCATGACCGATCGGTTTATCAAATAGGTTTCTCTTGTATGCGCCTACTGAGTACATTCCGATATCTCTTGTATGAGTGAAAAAACCACCGCCAACTAAGTCTTTTTCATCTCGCACAGTTACTAAAAAGGCTTCATCATTCAGTATCTGATTCCTTTGTATATCCCAAGACTCATCGCTGCGTGTCTGACGCCCTGCTTCCTCTAAATGCAATAGTTTGAACTCTTCAAATATCGTTTTATCTCCTGAGCTGCATATATCAACTTTCCATTCACGTAAAGCCTTATTTACTAGGGGCTTATAACTCTTACGAAAGTTTAATCTAATCTCTTCAATTGATTTACTAAGATCTATCGCAAAATGATAGGTAAGGAAGTCTCTGGAAGATCTCTCGAGCCAAAGGAGATGCCAGCCCGATAAAACTGGTGAACATTCTAAAAAATTTATTTTTTTTATCTTTAATTTATCGGCGAAAAGCAAAACAACGTCTACTATTTGCCTTTCTAATCTCTTCTTTAATTTCTTGGGAAGATTGTTTATAAACAAAGGTCCAATGACCCCTTCTCCATTTGTTGACAAGACCCAGTCCTCTTTATTCTTGTATATAAATAAGGGCATTACTCCAATTGGTTTATTATTCTCTTTAATTAAGAAAGATAAATTATTCCCTTCAAAATAGGATGCATAATATTCAACGGAGCTTTTTAAATAAAAAACTGTGACATTTGAAGAATGTTCAATGACTTCTTCCCAGTTCAAAAGGTCGAAACTAAAATTTGGATACTCTTCCGAGATAATCGTTTTAATTTGATTAATCATTATTAAAACTTTCCACAACCATAGCGCACTCATCATCTTTAAGATCGTAATAAATAGGAAGGCTAAGACAGTTTTTATAGAAATTTTCAGTGTTTTCTAATTTTTTGTAATTATAAAAAGGTTGATTATTTACAGGTATATAGTGCACTTGGGTTTGAACACCTCTTTTTAAGAGCTTATTAAAGACCTCTTCCCTGTCACTTACTTGGACAACAAATAAATGCCATGAGGACTGAATGTCTGGATGTTGGTAAGGCAGTGAAACGTTTTTTAAATTATTTAGATAAAAATCCGCTATCTCTTTTCTTCTTTTGATAAAACTATCTAACCTTTTTAATTGGCTAAGACCCAAAGCTGCCTGAATATCAGTCAAGCGATAATTAAATCCTAGCGCATGTTGCTCATAATACCAGGCTCCATGACTCTCATTTATAAACTTGCTAGCATCTTTAGTAATGCCATGTGTTCTCAAAAGAGATAGTCTATAGTCTAATTCTTGGTCATTGGTAGTAATTGCACCTCCCTCACCTGTAGTTATCATTTTAACTGGGTGAAAACTGAATATTGCCATGTGACTATATTCACAACTTCCTACTTGTTTGTTTAGATATTTACCTCCTAATGCGTGGCTGGCATCCTCAATAACTTTGAAGCCATATTCTTGAGATAAAGCCCAAATTTTCTTCATGTCACAGCTCTGGCCAGAAAAATGGACAGGAACTACTAACTTAGGAAGTTTATTGTTTTTTTTTGCTTTTATAAAAAAAATAATATCACCCCTTTAATTGAAACTGATTTTGTGACATCAGAAAAACTTAATACTGTTTATAGTTTAATTAGAGATTAAGAATAATTAATGCCAATTTTAGAATCATGAAAAGTAATTTTTCGTATGAATTATTAATAATAGGTGGAGGTATATCTGCATGTGTTTTCGCTTCAAAGTATCTTCAAAATAACATTACAAAAAAAATTGCATTAATTGAGTTTGGGCGTGGATTTGGTGGAAGATCAAGTACAAGAATAAGCAAAAGATTTAAAGGTTGGAAACTAAACCATGGTGCTCCAAATTTTAATATAAGCAACAGTAAAGATAATCTCCTATTAAAAAATTATATTAATCAATTATTAGAAAATAAATTTATTAAAATTGATGATTCAGAATTAATTTCTCTAGATGATGAAACTAAATTAGAGACTTTTAAAAGATCTAAATTTTATTGTGGGGATAATTATCTTTCTCCATTTTCTATGGGTGAATTTTCCCAAAAGATAATTGAGTTTAATAATTTAAGGGATAAGATTGATTTATTTTTTG